>JAEEGL010622300.1_pt1 | contig 94828 bp, 84 predicted proteins | sample 9134231 | NCBI WGS metagenome assembly JAEEGL01 (sample SAMN16246548, study PRJNA631951) | gut metagenome | biome: gut microbiome; feature: rumen; material: fiber-attached | host: Bos | place: Iran: Karaj | collected 2018-10 | reverse complement strand
TTTCCGGAAACGTTGCAGTGGACTTGGCATCTTGCTGAAGATTTCCATGACATGGAGATCTGTTTCCCTGTTGAATTTCCGGATATCCGTAATTCCGTTCTGGAAACACGTAGCCAGATAGGCAACCTTGGCAGCATCCACCGCGGCCTGCTCGATATAGTAATTGCGCTGGTACATGAAGTTCTTAATGCGCGTAATGCCGTCCTGGAACTCCTCAAAGCGTCCATCTCCGATCTGTCCTCTGGTTGACAGGCAGAGCGCTGATTCCCGGACATCATCAAAGTATTTGGTTATCTGGCCTTCCATTCCCCGGTAGCCCAATTCGACGTTGGAGACCTTCAGGAAAGAATGGTACGTAGGCTTGAAGTCATCGACAACCTCGAAGAGCCGGCTGATGTCAAAAAGCTGCTTGATGATTTCCAGAGAGCATCGGCGCATATTCCCGTCACGTTCTTCTTTGTAGTACGGAATTCCAATGGAGTTGGGACCGAAGGCTGTGAGTTTGTCGCCTAGGATGTCTTCTTTTGCAGGCACCGTGACCTTTAGCGGCGCTCCTTCCTGCTTGAGGAAAGGACTGTCTATGGGGAGCTTCTGGGTATTGGTGTAAGGATTCTCTTCATAAAGGACGTCCAGACGGATGAATGCATCGTCAATCTTCTCCGTTCCGAAGGTCAGTTCGTAGAAACTCTTGTAATGGCTGGCAGGGAGCTTTTTCCCGCCGTGCTCTGTGCGGACAGGGATAATGTTTGTGAACCCGTGCGCATCCAGGCCTTTGAGATAGTTTTGGATTTGTTCTCCTGGAGGGCAGATGACATCGACATCTATACTGAGCCTGTTCAGGGAGTCCTTGAGAATCAGTCGATATCATAAAGGCAGTTTTCGAAGATGGGGATTATTTTGTTATCGGCATTGCGCCTGCGGGCATAGCGCTGCAGGCGTGAGAGGTTGATGGCGTAGCGGGAACGGGCGTAGTGCATGATGTGGTAGTACTCGCTGCCTTGTAGGTAGTAGAAGTCCGAATCACAGTACATGTCTACGAGGAGCTTCTCCAAGGTGGGGATTTGCACGTCGGATATGCGCTGCAGCGGGGATTCTGAGGTGAGGTTCTTTACGAATATGGCCGGGGTTTTAAGGTCGATATAGTTGTATATCAGGTCTTTGTCTGGACGTATGTAGACGGTCTTGCCCTGGTCTTGGAGTTGGTGAAAGACGGTTTCGGCAATGTCTTTCTCCACCTCTATGTAAGTGATTTGGTTGGAGGCGACATGGTGCATGAACTGGAAGAACCAGGGGCCCTCATAGACGCATTTGCCGATTTCCGGGAACTGCTCGTGGAACTGATTGAAAAGCATTGTTGCTTCTTCACTGGGAACGGGCGCAAAGATACGCTTTCCTTCTGCCGTCTGATAGGTCCCACGTGCGATGCGAATGAGTTTTTTCTCATCTGCAAGTCTGGACAGATACCAGTTGAGGCGGGGTCGGTCCAGATTCAGCGTATCTCCCAGCTCGTTTTGGAGCTGAGAGACCGTGAAGGAGTCCTGGCCTTTTGCGTATGCAATTATTTGCTCTTCAATCGTCATCTTTGGAGTAGTCAGATTCTATTGCAAAGATACAATTTTCGGCAAAAATCACAAAATTTGCCGATAATTTATTCGCCTAATGCTTTTTCCATGGCATCCATCGCATCGGTCTTGGCTTTTTCGGCGATGTCGATGTAGGGCTTCATCGACTTGTAGTCGGAGTGACCGGTCCAGTCAGATGGACCGGTGAGCACGGGCACGGCCGGCAGACGGTTAATCCCAGCCACATATGGCACCATGCGCAAGAAATAGTGACAATTGTTACAAAACGATTGATATTTTATAAAATACCGATTATCTTTACCATCCTATGAAGAAGTTGCTTATTATCTTTATTTCACTGGTCGCATTCCAACTGAATGCGCAGGACCTGCCGTATTTCAAGCGGGCAGTCAAAGAGCTCAGCAGTTCCAGGTACCAGGGGCGCGGCTATGCCCGCGGAGGTGCCAACAAGGCCGGGAAATATCTGGAAAGGGAATTCCGGAAAGCCGGGGTGGATGAAGTGACGCTCCAGCCCTTTTCCATCGACATCAACACTTTTCCCGGAGCCATGGAAATGTGGGCCGATAGGAAGAAACTCCGCGCAGGGGTGGATTTCTCCATGCGGGAGTATTCGCCTGGAGTCAAGGGGGAATTCCCTGTGTATCACGTGGATACGCTGAACTTCGATGGGGATAAGCTTCTGGCCGATTTGGCCAAAGCGGAGAACGCCGGCTGCCTGGTGTGTTGCGATTTCTGGTTCACCTACAAGCATCGCAAAGTGTTTTCGAAGCTTCAGAAAGCAGGGGAGTGCCCCAACGCCGGCCTTCTATTGACCTGGGAGGCTCCCATCAAGTTCTTCAAGGCATACGGAGAGAAGGTGGTGGACAAGCCCATCGACTGGGTGACGCCGGAGGCCATAGAAAACGTGAAGCGCGTAAAACTAAACGTTGAGAATGAGTTTCTCAATGATTATGAACTCTTTAACGTGGTGGCCAAAGTGGAGGGGGAGAGGCACGACTCCTGTTATGTCTTTACGGCCCATTATGACCATCTGGGCAATCTGGGCCGGAAAGTGTATTATCCCGGAGCCAATGACAACGCCTCCGGTACGGCGACTGTCTTGACCCTGGCCAGGCACTATGCCACTCATCGGCCAGCCTTCGATATGTATTTCGTGGCCTTCTCCGGAGAGGATGCCAACCTGCGGGGCTCCACTTACTTCGCAGAGCATCCCCTCGTGCCGCTGAGCCAGATCAGATACCTTTTCAATATTGATATGATCGGAGACGACAACCCTGTCCTGTACTGTGAGTTGAGCGATGCCGGAATGGGAGAGTACCCCAGGTTCGAGAAGCTGAACCAGGAGCTGCACCTGTTTGAGGCGCTCAATCGCGGGGCCCTGGCCGCCAATAGCGACCACTATCCCTTTGCCGTCCGCGGGGTGCCATGCATCTTCCTGGAAAACAAGGAAGGGCACGCCTTCCCGCACTACCACACCCCGTCCGACAATCGCAAAACCGTCTGCTGGGACAGCTATGAGCCCGTTTTCAAACTAGTCACCGCTTTTATTGACCATAGGTAGATATGAAACAATCCCTGAATGCCCTGGCCCTGATGTTCTTTTCCATTTTTTCCTGCAAGGGATATGGAAACCTTTCCGTGGATGAATTCGAAAAAAGACTCGCAGAAGATCCATCCGTCCAGCTTATTGATGTCCGCACCCCGGAAGAATACGCCGAAGGACACCTGGCCCTTGCGGTCAATATCGACTGGAAGGCTGCCGGATTTCTAGAAATGGCCGAAAAGCAATTGCGGAAAGAGGATCCTGTCTTCGTCTATTGCCGCTCCGGACGCCGGAGTGCGGAGGCGGCAAAGGCCCTGCAAAAGAGGGGATATGCCGTCTCGAATCTGCTGGGGGGATATCTCGCATGGACGGAAGCGGGAAAACCGCTTGCAAAATATGAGCTTGAGCGCTTCTTGACGGACGGAGGCCTTCCCGTGGACATCACCCTTATCAAGCACGGGTCCCTGGAAATCCGCTATAAAGGGCTTTCCATTCAAGTGGACCCCGTGGCGGAATACGGCAAACACACCGATTATGCAACGGAGTTCCCCAAGGCGGACTATATCCTGGTGACCCACGAGCACCCCGACCACCTCGAAGACGCCACCATCGCGACCCTCACGGGAGAAAAGACCCGACTCATCCTCAATCAGAAGAGCCGTGACATGATCGGCAGGGGAGAGGTGATCGGAAACGGGGAAAGCTGCGTGTTTCCCGAAGATATCATACTGGAAGCCGTTCCTGCATACAATACCACGCCGGGACGGGAAAAGTTCCATCCGAAAGGGAACGGCAACGGTTATGTGCTGACGATGGACGGCCTCCGCATCTACATCGCCGGCGATACCGAGGATGTCCCTCAGATGGCCGGCCTGACCGACATCGACGTGGCGTTTCTGCCTGTGAACCAGCCCTTTACCATGACTCCCGAGCAGTGCATCAGCGCGGCAAAAGTCATCCGGCCCAAGGTGCTCATCCCATACCACTACAGCAAGACCGACATCAGCGGAATCCCTGCGGCCCTAGAGGGGATCGATGTCAGGATCCGGCAGATGCAGTGACAGCAGCGCTGTAGCTGGAATTGCCCTTGTAGAGCCTTCCGTCGCGTATGTTCATGATCAGCACAAGAAGAAGGGCTGGCCCGATTAAGAAAAAGTGATTATCTTTGTCCCGTTAATATGAAACGGATCCTTTTTGTCTGCCATGGTAATATCTGCCGCAGTCCCATGGCCGAGTTCATTCTCAAGGCGCTTGTCAAGTCCAGGGGGCTTGGCGAACGCTTCTATATTGAGTCTGCCGCCGTATCGGATGAAGAAAGGGGGAACCCCATTTATCCACCCGCAAAACGCTGCCTGGCCCAGCATGGCGTCTGGTTCGATCCCGGAAAACGGGCCCGGCGGGTTGTTCCATCCGATTATGAGCGCTTCGACCGCATCATCTGCATGGACGCTTCCAACCTCCGGCTGATCCGAAGGATCATACCGATGGACCCGGAAGGGAAGATCCACCTGATGATGTCCTATACCGGCGTGGGCCGAGACGTCGCCGACCCCTGGTACACAGGCGATTTTGAAGAAACCTTCCAGGACCTCCTCGAAGGATGTGAGGCCATGTTAATAACGCTCTGAGGCCGTCTTTCCTGCCTCTTTTTTACAGTCTAATTCTTTAGCAATCAAAGGCAGAAGAATCTCGTCGGCTGGAAGCCAGTTGACAGAATGGAGGTCTTCTTTTCCCAGCCACCTTGCAGCCTCATGCTCGTTTAAATGAAGGGCTTCGTCAAGCAAAGAGGACATATAACAATGCATAGTAAGATGGAATGTAGGGTAATCCCATTCGACAGTGTACAAAAACTTGTCTACTCTGATACTTGCATCCAATTCTTCGTGAATCTCACGAACGAGCGCCTGCTCCGGCGTTTCCCCTTTTTCCATTTTTCCGCCGGGGAATTCCCACCAATCTTTGAATTCTCCATATCCACGCTGCGTTGCAAAAACCTTATCTCCTTTGCGTATGATTGCAGCAACGACTTCGATTTGTTTCATAGTGATTGTTCCGTAATATACTCGTATAAATTGCTTTCGACCGGTGTATCAAGTTTATAGCCAATTTCAACGGCAGTAACGTCATCTGTATCATTCATCACAAATTGATGGAGGTGACCATTGTGACGCATAGTACCCATGAAATAAAAATCTTTTGACGACTGATCGTCTTTGTTTTTTCTTACAAATAGTGGCATAAGAATACCTCGCTCTTCGCTATGGACGGCATTTTGAACATCATCGGATTCTACCGTTCTACGGCTTTTTGAAATGGCAGTTAACGAGGATGGATCTGTAAATCTGTCCTCATAACGTGTAGTGGCGGTAATATCCTCGTCTTTCTCGTAATTGATGAAAACGGGATAAGTCTTTGAGTATGAGTCGTATTTGTAACCGCCAATATTCAAGGAGACCTCCTCCTTTTTCCATCCGAGCAACCAACATACTTCTGAGTAAGTATATTTCTTATACAAATTAAACTGAGTGCCATTATAGGGCTTGGCATAGTCCCGCTTATAACGGTAAATGCCAAATTCGAGCAACTCTCGAACAGCTGCTTTGAATGTGTCGTCAATAAGAGCTTTTGCGAACAAATCGGAAAGGAAGAACCGCCCTTCTTTTTGCTCTGCCAAGCAGACATGAAAGCGCTCTCCACGGAAGAAATCGCCTCGTAAAACAGCGGCGACATTATTTCTCGCTGCCTCATCAAGAGTAATTCCATAACGATTTAAAAGCAACGTCTCCCACAAATCGGCGAGCTCGGACTCATCAATCAGAATACGAAGCAGGGCCAGTTCATGGATTCGCATCCCGGAAGCAAACTTTCGGGATATAAACTCCAAAAACTGGTATTGCTTATCGGACCATTTTACCGTGAAATCATCTTCATAATCCCGAAGGAAAGCTTCGTAAGACCCTTTCTTATCAATGATACGGAGCGGATCCAATTCTCCCATTTCATCGAACTCCTTAAGATGAGGGATACGCCCAAGTTTATACTTCAGGGACTGATATTCTTTCTTCAGCAGGCGGATTTGATTAAGGTCCGCAGCATCGATGGATTTATAAATCCGCTCGCGCGCTATTTCGTCGAAATAGATAGTAGAGGATCCCTTGATTATGTTATTCCCCTCCATCAGGGAGCGTCGGATATTATCCTTATTGCCTGTTCTATCCCCAGAGAGTGCAATGGGGATCATGTAGTTGGTCTGATAATTCCCAATAAAGTCAAGGACGATGACAAACTCTTTTCCTTCGGCTTTGCGAAGTCCACGACCAAGTTGCTGGACAAAAATAATGGGAGATTCAGTGGGACGTAGCAATATAACCTGATTGATTTCAGGGACATCTACGCCCTCATTGAAGATATCTACAGTAAAGGCCGGCGTATTCGTCACGATATTCTTCATAGCAGACAGATGATTCCCATAGATCGTTAAACTCGGCCTCGATGTCTTTGGCATAAGCACCATTCATGGAAGAAACTAAACGGGTATTCCACTCATGGTTTTTGGTAATTGCATCTTGAGTAAGGTTTGAACTTCCAACTATTATACGAAGATTGTCCCCGTTATGGAACATATAACCTTTGGTGTGGAAGCCCACGTTATTTTCTCCCGTCTTGAATACTCTGACGTCTAGATTACTCAGTGATGCGAGTTTATCCAGAGCTCTTGGGTCACTAAACATCAAGTAGTCGGTAGTCAGGATGCGTCCTCGGGTACCTTGTTTCTCCAGGTCTTTCAGCGTTCCCAGCAGTGGTGCAATCCCACCCATCGTGATAAAGGCCACACTGATAAACAAATCGTCGCAACCTTTCATTTCTTTCTCGATGACAGTCAGAACCTTCCTTCCATGAGAATTCGATACGAGGCTGGGAGAAAAGGCTGGATCGGATTCACGCGTAGAGTCAATGAATGCCCTATGGTATCCATCAACGAGTTTCCGCGTAGTTAACTTCTCCATGAATATGTTATTTGCAGCTTAATCATGCAAATTTAATTATTTTCAGCTGAATTACCTGAGATTATCAAGACATTGGTCTTGCGCACTAAATTAAAGTGACTTGAGATTATTTCTCCGCCCATGAGAGCGAGGAATGAGCACGGCTCCGGGGGTTCAATAAGTTCAACGAGAAGAATAAATGGAATCCCGGGAGAACCCAAAGTATATGATTAACGCGTATCGCGTTCTCCTGACCCGTGCCCGCCAGCGAATCGCAATAGTCTTTTTTTATCTTTCTGCTTTGTCCAATTCAAACTTTTTGTATATTTGCAGAAGTGCTTTTGAAGTTGTTTGAAGACACGATACAAGCTCGGACATTCATCAATCAGGAACTCATTTGCGCTTAAGGCCCAATAGCAGTTTTAATATAGTTCTTTTTTACAAAGTTAAATAGGTATGGCGAAACCGATAAAAGAGACCCCGGTTCTTACCGGAGAAGATGCTTACCGCTTTGAGAAAGCGGTGCATAATGTCGTGCCGGTTTCCGAGGAGGAGAAAGCACAGGCACAAAAAGATTACGAATGGTGTAAGAGTATCGCGGCGTTTTAGAAATATGGCTATTACACTGAAGAAATTCAATCCAAATGCGGAACAAGTAAAGCCTTTCGATTGCAGGGTAGATCTTTTGAACGACTTCCTTCTGGAAGAAGATACTAACATCCCCAATGCTAGACACCACGCACTGGAATTACTGGCTGAGACATATGTCTTTGAAGATGATGTCATGGGCAAAACCGTGGCCTATTTTTCATTGCTAAATGACAAGGTCGAGAGGGACCTTTCTGACAAAACAGTGTGGAATCGGCTTTCCAGGGAGATTCCAAATGCCAAACGTAGACAATCCTATCCTGCTGTTAAAATTGGTCGGCTCGCCGTGTCAAAAGATTACGAAGGACAATCCTTTGGGAGAATATCCATCAATTATATCAAGCAGACCTTGTTGGAGAACAGGATTTCCGGTTGTCGTTTTGTCACCGTTGATGCACTTAAGGAGGCTGTCGGATTCTATATAAAGAATGGATTTCAGATACTTGCACCTCCATTAGAATCCGATGAAACTGTACTTATGTATTTTGATCTAAAAAAGATGAAATACTGAGATTGGTCTGTCAGCAGATGTGAAGATTATCGAGGAGGAGGGATCTGGTAAAGTATTGAGGCCGAAGTGCTCCATAGCTGGAGAGCGAGCAATGAGCATAAGGCTTGCCGTGCTCATCTACCGGAACGGCTCCGTCGGACACAAAAAGCCCGGCACGGGATGGTGCCGCTATTTTACTTCACCGAGCATTTTCTTGACAGCACCAGGGCTGCCAGGCCCAGAGCGGCTGCTATGTTCGGAGTCGTCTTTCCTTCAGCAATCAGTCGGATGATTTGTGTTTTTATATGATAAGGAGACTCGTATCAGCCGAGCAGTTTGAGAAGGACTTTGTCCGGAACGTCGCCGGCGACTCGGCGAACCAGGTCGCAAAGCCAGGCGTAAGAATCCTGAGGCGAGCGGGAAGAGCGCATGTCGTCATACAGGTCGTCAGGAGCACAGAAGGAGCTCCGCTGCCAGCCATTGTAATGGAGGTCGCTGCCCCGGTACACCCGCGTGATATCGCCCGTAACGACCCGCGTCCCCATCTGGAGCCGGGTCATCATCGCGTCAGCCGCGCTTTTTTTGACGCCCATCAGCCGGCGCACTTCGGTGATGGAGATGGCACCGTTCTCCGCGAGAAAGTCCAGGATGGGCTGAAGCTGCGCTGACGGGGCGTATTTCGGCAGCGATCGCCGGTAATTCATCAGCTCCCGGTAAACGGAAGGAGTCGAAAAGGCCGCCTTTCCGCCCCAGAGATACTTCCCGTAGACAATATCTCCGGTCTGGAGGCAGTCGATTTTCCAATCCCATGGACCCAGGCTTTCATCCGTGAACCAATGCTCTGCATCCGTGTGCTCTTCCAGGGAAAAGCCCGGAATGGGATTCTCGAAAAAGGGGAGAAGACCGACCTGCCGAATCAGTCTGTACATGCTCTCCCAGCCGGTAACGAGCGGTTCGGTGAGACGGGTCGTATGGACGCCGATGGACATTACTGCAACTTGGTGTACGCAACCTTTCCGACGAGGGTCGTCGGCAGGGAGTCACGTATTTCTATTTCTGCAGGAAGGGCATATTTGGCGATGTGCTTTTTGCAGTAGTCCATGATGTCCTCGCGCAGCTCTGGCGTATCGTGCTCGCCGTCCTTCAATACCAGGAAGGCCTTGACTTTCTGCATCTTGTACGGATCGGGAACCCCGATGACGCAGCTGCGCTGGACCGCGGGGTGGCCCTCCAGGATGTTTTCGATCTGGGACGGATAGACATTGTAGCCGCTCGTGACGATCATCCGTTTGATCCGCTGGCGGAAATAGACGAATCCTTCCTCGTCCATCACGCCGAGGTCCCCGGTATGGAGCCAGATGTGGCCGTCCGGATGGGTCTGCAGCGTCGCGGCATTCTCTTCCTCATGGTGGATGTAGCCGATCATGCGGGAGGGACCCGTTAGGCAGATCTCACCTTCTTCGCCGAAAGGAACTTCCTCCTGCGAACCGACCTTGCAGATCTTGAAATAGGTGTCCGGATAAGGGAGACCGATGCTGCCTTCCTTTTCTTTGTTGTAGGGGGTCAGGCAGCAAGCCGTCACACATTCCGTCGTGCCATATCCTTCCCGGACGCGGACGGAGGCATTGTGTTCGGCGAGGAACTTGTCGAATTTCTTTTTCAGCTCGATGGTCAGCGAATCGCCGCCGGAAAAAACGCCCTTCAGGCAGCTCAGGTCGGCCCCGTCCAGGTAGCGGTTCCGCGTAATGGCTTCAAACAGCGTCGGGACGCCGGCAATGAAGTTGGGCCGGGTTTTCTTGATGAGCTGGGCGTAGCTCTTGACATTGAAGCGGGGAACCAGGATGGAGGTACCGCCACAGACCATCATCGTGTGGATACAGACGCCGAGCCCGAATCCATGGAACACCGGCATGGCAGCCAGCATCTTGGCGTGGCGGACCGTCTCGTGGCACATCGCCTCCGTCTGTCGCGCCAGTGCGTTGAAATTCAAGTCGGACAGCATGATGCCTTTGGTGACTCCGGTCGTGCCGCCCGAGAACAGGACGACGGCTTCGGTGAGCGGATCCTTGTGGACAAAGATATCCTCCTTGACCGCCTCACCGCCCTTGATGAAGTCTGTCCAATATAAAGCATTACTTGCTTTGACCTTTGGGAACTTTCTTTCGGTCAAAACTTTTTGTATAATGCTAAGCGGGAAGGGAAGCTCGTCCGAAACCTTGGCGATAACCAGGCGTCCGAGGGGATACTCCTGCTGGACTTCCAGAAACTTCGCATAGAACTGGTCCAGCGTTACAGCATAGTCGCACTCGGCTTCCCTGAGGTAGTAGGCGATCTCGCCGATGGCTGAAAGGGGATGGACCATCGAGGCGATGGCGCCGATCCGGTTCAGCCCGTATAGGCAGTAGATGGCCTGTGGTACGTTCGGCATACAGACCAGAACGCGCATGCCCGGCCGGACGCCGATATGATGGAAAGCGCGAGCCGTCCGGTCGATTTCGGCGGCCATGCGCTTGTAGGGAATCTTCCGCCCCATGAAAGAAAGCGCCGGGAAGTCGGGATTGGCGGCCGCCGTGTCCAGCACGGTATCGGCCATGGAAGAGTCGCTGTAATTGAGGTGAAAAGGCACTTCTCCGTAATGGCTGAGCCAGGGAGTCGCCACATTTTCCAGGTTAAAGGTCATAGTGAAGTGGTGTTATTCGAATTCTACCGGGGTGGATGCGGGCTCGTCCAGCAAGTGGGGATGGGCGAAGAGATAACGCATCAGCCGGAGGGTTTTTGCGAAATAATAGCCGTCGGCGATGCGTTCGTCCACAGTCATGCCGAGTTTGATGGTGTTTCGAAGCTCTGCCGTTCCGTCTTCTTGCCAGAAGGGCCGGAGCTTCTTTTCGCCGATGGTGACGAAAAAGGAGACCGTGCCCCAGTCGAAAAGATGGTGGTAGTCGGCGTTCATCTTGATGCTCCCGAGGTTCGTCAGGTAAACGCTGGAATAGCTGGGGTCATCCTTGGCGAGCGCCTGGGGATAAAGTCCATGGTATTCCAGTTTTCTCAGGGACCAGGCCATGAGGCGGAAAAGGGGCCGCGGGAGGTTCTTGACAATCTCCAGGGAATTGGTTATCCCTTCCGTCTTGTCTTCGACGCGGACCTTGCGGACAAAATGCTTCACATAGTCATGGACCTGCTCCAACGGGGAGCCTCCTTCCGGATCCAGGGTGAATTTGGCCATGGCTTCTTCCGACTCGTCGGCGAACTGGCGCTTGACGTTGAAGGCCACTTCGATCTGTTTCCGCTCATAATAACGGTGTCCGGAAATGAACCAGTTCATCTTCGGACGGAGCAGGATGGTCTTCGCCAGGACTGCGGCGATGACATGGAACCAGGTGTATTTGAAATCAGGACCGGCGGCATTCTTTTCCGAGAGGTATTTGTCCACCTCCGTGAGGTCCACGACTTCGCCGAGGACGGCCTCATTGATACTCCGGGGCCCGAACAGGTACGGCATCATCACATGCATCGAATCCAGCCCGCTCAGATACCATCCGTCCTTTCTGTCCTTCCAGTTTCTTTTTCTTTCTTGCATAGGTTTGGGTTTAGTAGTGCAAAGTTATTATTTTTTCGCCGATTATTCAATCGGCATACCTACGATTCGGTCAGCGATATCTTCCCATTGCGTTTTATAATGTTCGAGACAAGGCTCCCACACATGGATGGGAAACGACGTATTCGTGAAGCAGCCTTTGCCACGGGTCGGGGGATAGGTCGGTTCCATCTTGAGGGATGTGAGTCCTTTACAGCTATAGAAGCAATAGGGTGGAATACTCGTTGTCCCGGCCGGGACGACAAACTCTTTGATTTCTTGTCCATTAACGAGGATATGTCCGTCTCTGCTTCCACTAAAGAAATGGTCAATGTAGGTAATCTTGAGCCATTGTTCAGCCGTTTTCATGTCAACTTCTTTGAGGTTCACGCATCCGCTGAAAGCAATGTCATTAACAGTGGTTAAGCTCTTCGGGATGGATACCCGGGTGAGGTCCGTGCAATTCTCGAACGCGAATTTGGGAACGGTAGTAATCCCTTCCGGAATCTGCGCGTGCGTCAAGAGGGTACCGTTGACATAGAGATGGCCGTTCTGGACGAAGTCGAAAGGGTGGCTGCCACTGGCTTCGAACGTGATGGACAGCCAACATTCCAGGGAGGAGGTATAGACGCGGGAGACTGCGGTGCATAAGTAAAATGCCCCGTAAAACACATACGGCGTTGATTTCCCGAAATCGATGGATTCGAGACTCTTGCAGCGATTGAACGCGTAGGCTTCTATCCGCTTGAGACTGTCCGGGAACTTGACGGAGGTTATACTCGAATATGAAAATGCGTCGCTGAAAATGGTGGTACAACCTTCCGGGACGACCAGGTCTTTAAGTACCTGCCCATTCAAGACGATGTCTCCTATTCCGCTCGATGAGAAGAGAGGTGATCCCGAGAAGTCAATGGACAAGTAATCACGAATATCTTGTATTTCCGCTCTTGTGAGTTTGTCACATCCGCTGAAAGCCATGTATCCGGTTTCTTCCAGTCCGCCAGGGAGGATGACGGTCGTGATTTCCTTGCAGTTGAAGAAAGCAAGGTTATGGATTTTCTTCTGTCCTGCCGGAATATCGGCCACAGTAATCTCTTGCCCGTTGACATAAAGATGACCCTCCTGGCTGGTTGCGAATGGAGATCCGTTCCCAAGCTGGGTGCTAAAGGCGAACTGGATGGCCAACCAGTCACTCAGGGAAGGAATATGGGCTGTTTTCAGTTTCGGACATTGGGAGAAGGCTTTTAGGTCGACGAACGTTAGTCCATGTCCGAATGTTATGGCCTCCAGTTCACCGCATCGGAGGAAAGCATTCTTGCCGATGGTGCTCAATCCGTCCGGAAAAGAGATGCTTTTGAGCATAATCCAACCCGAAAAGAAGTTGTCCGGTATAGCCTTGATGCCGGTGAAATAGCGGAACTCATCAAAAGAGGTGTACAACTGGCTTTTGAAGATGCCTTCCAGCGAGGTAGCGGCAGCGGCTTCCGTAACAGAGACCTCGCCGTCCTGGTCCTTATCAAGGGCGGCCACGCAGTCTGCCTTCATCCGGGTATCCGCGAAAGAAATGATTCCAGCTATATCTGTGCCACCGGAATCTCCGCCACCGCCTTCCACCGGGATACCTACGATTCGGTCAGCGATATCTTCCCATTGCGTTTTATACAGCTCAAGACAGGGCTCCCACACATAGATGGGGAACGAGGTATCCGCGAAACAGTCCTTGCCGCGGGTTGGGGGATAGGTCGGTTCCATCTTGAGGGCCGTGATTCCTTTGCAGTAGGCGAAGCAAATGGATGGAATACTCGTTGTCTGGGCCGGGACGACAAATTCTTTGACTTCTTGTCCATTGACGAGGATATGTCCGTCTCTGCTTCCACTAAAGAAATGGTCAATGTAGGTAATCTTGAGCCATTGTTCAGCCGTTTTCATGTCAACTTCTTTGAGGTTCACGCATCCTTTGAAAGCAATGTTATTAACAGTGGTTAAGCTCTTCGGGATGGATACCCGAGTGAGGTCCGTGCAATTCTCGAACGCGAATTTGGGAATGGTAGTAATCCCTTCCGGAATCTGCGCGTGCGTCAAGAGGGAACCGTTGACATAGAGGTGGCCGTACTGGATGGAGTCGAAAGGGTGGCTGCCAGTGGTCTCGAACTGGATGGACAGCCAGCATTCCAGGGAGGAGGTATAGACGCGGGAGACTGCGGTGCATAAGTAAAATGCCAGGCCACCAACGTTCGGCGTTGATTTCCCGAAATCGATGGATTCTAGACTCTTGCAATGAGCGAACGCGCTGTCTTCGATTCGTTGGAGACTGTCCGGGAACTTGACGGAGGTTATACTCGAATTTGAAAATGCGTTGCTGAAAATGGTGGTACAACCTTCCGGGACGACCAGGTCTTTAAGTACCTGCCCATTCAAGACGATGTCTCCTGTTCTGTTTGATGAAAAGATCGATGATTTCGAGAAGTCAATGGACAGGTAATCACGAATATCTTGTATTTCCGCTCTTGTGAGTTTGTCACATCCACTGAAAGCCATGTATCCGGTTTCTTCCAGTCCGCCAGGGAGGATGACGGTCGTGATTTCCTTGCAGTTGAAGAAAGCAAGGTTATGGATTATCTTTTGCCCTGCTGGAATATCGGCGACAGTAATCTCTTGCCCATCGACATAAAGATGACCTTCTTCGCTGGTTACGAAAGGAGACCCGTTCCTGGCAAGATATAGGTCGCGCAGCGTTAGGGTGTCAAAGGCAAACTGGATGGCCAGCCAGTCACGCAGGGAAGGAATATGCGCAGTCTTTAGTTTTGGACATTGGGAGAAAGCATATTGATCGATGAACGTTAGTCCATGTCCGAATGTTATGGCCTCCAGTTCACCGCATCGGAGGAACGCATTCTTGCCGATGGTGCTTAATCCGTCCGGAAAAGAGATGCTTTTGAGCATAATCCAGCCCGAAAAGAAGTTGTCCGGTATAGCTTTGATGCCGGTGAAGTAGCGGAACTCATCGAAAGAGGTGTACAACTGGCTTTTGAAGATGCCTTCCAGTGAGGTGACAGCAGCGGCTTCCGCCACGGACACCTCGCCGTCATGGTCCTTATCAAGGGCGGCCACGCAGTCTGCCTTCATCCGGGCATCCGCGAAAGAAATGATGGAGACGGGATTCAACTCCTCTTTCCGTTGTATGACAATGGGGTCGGAAAGAGTGGCGCGACTGACAGATGTGACATCAGGAAAAGAAAGTATTTGCTGCGATTGTCCGGTATAAACCGTAGCAATCAGTCCCTTTGATAAAACCTGGGGACGGCAAAAAGCGTAGTAGTCTTTTCCTTCCAAGAATCCACCGGCTGGTGCTTTCACAAGGACGGAATCGGATTCCTCCTGAGACGGAACGTCGTGATAGGAAGGAAGATTCTGTCCATTGAATGAAAACACGGCCATTCCGGAGAGCGCCTCGCCTGCGGCTGACTTGAAAGAAATCGAGTCGACACCATTCTTTTCCACTTGGAAGTGAATAGCACCGCACAGGCAGTAAAAAGCAAGGTTCCGATCCGTACTATGCGCTGCAAAAGGTGCTGTACATTGCTGCCCGGCCGATTGTATGGATGGAATCGTTGTCGTCAGTCTCCCCTCATGAAACCTGTCCGAAGGATTGGATGGGCTGATGGCCCACACCTCGGATGTGCTCTCGGGCAAGTTACCGGAAACGCTTCTCAGGCGGCCTGCATTATCAGTTGACTCATATTTGAATTTTCCCATAGGGAAAACCATGATTTCTTCTTCCGGGATCCAGTTCTTACAGAAAGGATTCGCGTCAGCTGACGACGGAATGAAATAATTCTCTGAAACGCTGGGCTGCTGAGAATCGGGCTGACTACCCGTACAGGCAGAAATACAGAAAATACAAAGAAAGATATATAGCGCAGAATGTTTCATGTCGCGTATCCTAATACTGCCGCCAATAATTCGTAAAACGGAAAACTGATCAAGAATTAAGGGTGATTGCCCACTAAGATCAATGTTAGTCCTAATTTCGTAGATGGAATACATGGCAACACATTTACTCTTTACAAATAAAAGAAAAATATAGCATAATGGCAAAAAATACGGAATTAATCCTTATCTTTCGGAAAAATAAAGCGTAGCCGCCATGAAAAAGATAGTTTTACTTCCCTTGATCCTTTCCCTGGTGCTTTCCTGCGGGAAGGAGCCCCGGACGGAAGCGGCTGGGAATAACGAAGATAATCAGCCGCAGGAGATCGAGATTTCGTCATTCAAGGTGGGGAATAATCTGGTCCTGGCCGTGGATGGCGGGACGGTCCGCCTGCCGGTTGAGACCGATCCCGCAGACGCTTCCCTTCGCCGCTTTGCGCGACTGGACGTGGACCCGGAAGGCATCGTGGAAGTGACGGCTTTGGACAACGAGCTGTCAGTCAAGCCCTTGGAGAAAGGCAGTGCCGTCCTGACCATCCGTCCGAAGTATGGTCCCGGCTCGTCGGCGAAGGTAAACATTACCGTAGCAGCGGCCATCAAATCCATCAGCCTTTCGGCGACGAGCGGCCTCTCCGGCGGTACCCTCACCGTAGGAAGCGGCGAGACCATCCAGGTGAAGGCGACGGTCCGGAACGAAGACAACAAGATTGTCGAGGCCCAGCTCAATTGGAAAATTCTGGAAGGGAACGACATGATTTCGCTGGATGGGGATGGCAAAGTGACGGGATTGAAAGGGAACGGAACGGCCCGTCTCCGCTGCGAAGTGGCCACCAAACCGACTGAGGTTTATGCGGAGCTGCCGGTCAAGACCATCTGGGCCCCGCAGGAGATTGTCATGGAAGATGAGGATCAATGGGGACCTGAAGTCCATCTGGTCGCCGGGCACGTAACGACGCGTCGCTTCAAAGTCCTTCCGGCCCAGGCGCCCCAGGACCTGGTGCTTTCGGGAGGGAATGGTTACTATTTCACCTGTAAGACGGCAACGCTGGATGGGGAGTGGACTTATTCCGTGACATTCACCTTCGTAAAAGACGATCCCGCTTGTTTCCCCGTGACCTTGACGGCGTCCGGCAAGAAGATCAAAAAAGAGATTCCGGTGTATATGGACCGATACACGGCGTCCATGCCCAAGCCGGGGGACTACATCTATTACAAGGCATCCGACGGGACTTTCCGTGCTTCCGACTGCGGCCGTCGCCAGACGATCCGCTTCGATGGCGGGGATAAAAAGACGCCCAAAGAACCGGCGCCTGAGTCGGGTGAAGAGTACATCGGCGTCCTGGTCCGCTCAGAGTTACCCTCAGAAGGCCAGGAGTTCCTCGGCGGAGCCAGGTCCAGGCAGAGTCTCCCGGGCTTTATGATGGACGGCAGAAGATATCATGGCCTTGTCATGGCGAAAGAGAATGCTGGAGAGCCCTGCAAATGGTCGGAAGTGTCCTACAATATCAAGGATAAGGGCGTCTCCAACGTAGCCTGGGGCCATGTCCAGTATTTGAACCTGCTCGAATACAGTGATAAGGTGGAGGCCTCTCAAAAGATTACGGCGGCCGAAAGGGTCAGGCAGTATGCCCAGACCCATCCTGTCGGGACCTCCGCCAGCGGCTGGTTCCTCCCGGGCATCTTCGATATGCAGGAAGAGACTACCTACTTTACAGGAGCCCTTGAAAAAGAATTTGCGCTGTCTGCGAACGGTATGAAGGATGCCTCTGGCGTATACCTGACATTCTGGACGTCGACGCAGTGGCCCTATAGCAGCGGTGTCGGCAACAAGACGGATTTTGCCCATGTATGGACAGCCGGTCCGAGTGCGACTGACGGAAGAAAGAGCGACCCGCTGCCGGTGCGTGCCATGCTGTGGTTGTAGAGGTGAAAGGAAAGGTGCTCATCGCGGATCTCAGCGGCGTGTACGGGGAAGAAGGTTTCCCCGAGGCACTCCAGGCGGCAGGGTATGACGTTGTACGCCTGGACTTCCGGACGCTGGAAGGGACGGAGTGTTATTGCGACCCTGAGGCGGAGACGTATTTGCGGAAGTGCTTTGCTTCCTGCAGGGAGCGGGTCCGCTGGATAGATGGCGGAGATTATCACTATCTGTCGAAACTCTTCGCCGAAAGGGAAAAGGAGCCTTTCACTCTGGTTCTTCTGGACCATCATCCGGATGACCAGGCCCCGGCGCTGGGGGAGATTCTCAGCTGCGGGGGATGGGTCCGGGACCTGAGGCGGGACTGCCCGGCGCTGGAAGGGGTGATCGCGGTGGGGCCGGAAGGAGCGATTCAGACAGTGGAGGAATTCCGGTCGGTTTTCCGGGAGACCGCGCCCGAAAGGGTGTATGTTTCGCTGGACAAGGATGTGATGGACCTTGCGGATGCGCGGACGAACTGGAGCCAGGGGGAATTGCGGCTTCCTCAGGTGCTGGAGATGCTCCGGACGGTGTTTGAGAGCGGGGCGGAGGTAATTGGAATGGACATCTGCGGCGAACTGAGCGGGGCGAAAGGCGGCCACGCGGAGGACTTTGGCGTGAATTTGAAAACCAATAGGGCCATACAGGCCTTTATAAGTGATTATAACTATGACTGAAAACCAACAACAGGAGCCATTGCAGCGGACCTGCCTGCATGAGCGGCATGTTGCCCTCGGGGCAAAAATGAGTCCCTTCGCGGGCTTTGACATGCCGATCCAGTATGGTTCCATCATTACCGAGCACCTTGCCGTCCGGGAGAAGGCGGGCATTTTCGACGTATCGCACATGGGCGAAATCTTTGTCGATGGGAGAGATGCCGAACGCTTTGTAAACCATATCTTTACCAATGAAATCCGGGGCATGGAGCCTGGCAAGGTCCTCTACGGGATGATGTGCTATCCGGACGGCGGCGTCGTGGACGATCTGCTGGTCTACCGGGAGTTCGAGCCGGACCATTACCTATTGGTCGTCAATGCGGCCAATATCGACAAGGATTTTGCCTGGATCCAGGAGCAGGTGAAAGGATTTGACTGCCGGGTGCGAAACGAAAGCGCGGCCTGGGGACAGGTCGCCGTCCAGGGCCCGGAAGCGGAGCGGTACGTGATCGACGTGCTGGGCGCAGCGGAAGCCGCAAAGCTCGGCTTTTACACCTTCTGCAACCTTTCATACAAAGGGAAACGCCTGATCCTGAGCCGCACGGGCTACACCGGAGAGGATGGTTTCGAGATTTACTCCGCCCCGGAAGGTATCGTGGAACTATGGGACCGCTTCCTCGCGGAGGGGGTCCAGCCTTGTGGACTGGGCTGCCGGGATACGCTCCGTTTTGAGGCAGGCCTTCCGCTGTACGGGGATGAACTGAGTCCGGAAATCTCCCCGGTCATGGCCGGTCTCGGGATGTTCTGCAAGTTGGACAAGGACTTCATTGGCCGGGACGCCCTGCTGCGGCAGAAGACCGAAGGCTGCGAGCGGAAACTCGTCGGGATCGAGATCGAGGACAAGGCCGTTCCCCGGGCCGGGTATCCGGTGGAAACGCTTCAGGGAGAGGAAGTTGGCGTGGTAACGACGGGCTATCATTCGATTTCCCTGGACAAGAGCATCTGCTTCGCCCTTGTCGGCAGTGCATACGCTGCCCTGGATACGCCCCTGCAGATCCGGATCCGCAAGAAAACCTTCCCCGGGAAGGTCGTCAAGAAACGTTTTTATCAGACTAACTATAAGAAATAACCAATTATCATGAGCAAGATTATCGAAGGACTCAAGTATTCCGAATCCCACGAGTGGGTCAAGGTGGAAGGCAACGTCGCTGTGATCGGCGTCACGGATTTCGCCCAGAAAGAAATGGGGGACATCACCTATGTGGATGTTCCGGACGTGGACGACTCGTTCGAGGCGGGTGAGGATTTCGGCGCCCTGGAGAGCGTCAAGGCTTCCAGCGACCTCTATTGCCCGGTCTCCGGCAAGGTGGTCGAAGTGAACGAGGAACTGGAGGATGCCCCTGAAAAGGTCAATGAGGACGCTTTCGCCGCCTGGATCATCAAGGTAGAGATGTCGGATGCTTCCGAGCTGGATGCCTTGATGGATGCGGCCGCTTACAAAGCCATGATCGGAGAATAAGATGAGCCAGTTCGCCTATTTTCCCCATACCGAGGAAGATGTCCGGGCGATGCTGGAGCGGATTGGAGTGAAAGACACCGATGCGCTCTATGCGGATGTGCCGGAGCAGTTCTTCCGCAAGCATACGTGCGCGCTGGGGGAGGCCCTTTCCGAGCAGGAAGTCCGGGAGTGGTTTGAACGGCTCGCTTCCATGAACCCGAAACTGACGGTGTTCGCCGGGGCCGGGGCGTATGACCATTATACGCCGTCGGTCATCCCGTATATTACCTCCCGTTCGGAGTTCCTGACCGCCTATACGCCCTACCAGTGTGAAATATCACAGGGAACGCTGCGCTATATTTTTGAATACCAGAGCATGATCTGCGCCTTGACGGGGTTGGATGTATCGAATGCTTCCCTCTATGACGGAGCGACGGCCGCGGCGGAGGCGATGAAAATGTGCGTGGCGTCGGTTCGCAAGCGTAGTCGTGTCCTCCTCTCCGAGGGACTGTTGCCGCAGGTGCTGGACGTAGTGGAGACCTATGCCCGTTTCCATGGCGTAGAGATTGGCCGCGTCCCCGTGATGGACGGAAGGACCTGTCCGGGCTGCCTTCGGGCGGCGCTCGCCTCCGGTGACGTCGCCGGCGTGATTCTACCCCAGATCAACCGCTACGGACTGGTCGAGGACCATGAAGGCTATGCGGAGATGATCCATGGCGCCGGAGCGCTGATGGTCCAGTACTGCGACCCGTCCGCCCTGGCGGTCCTCAGGACCCCCGCTGAATGGGGGGCGGACATTGCCGTCGGAGACGGCCAGTCGCTCGGCATTCCGCTCTGCTACGGCGGACCCTACCTTGGTTTCATGGCCGTGAAAAAAGAGTATATGCGCAAGATGCCGGGCCGCATCGTCGGACAGACCCTGGACAAGCAGGGGCGTAGGGCCTATGTCCTCACGCTCCAGGCCCGTGAGCAGCACATCAAACGCGAGAAAGCCACCTCGAACATCTGTTCCAACGAGTCCCTGATGGCGCTCTGGGTGACGGTGTACCTGTCTCTTATGGGCCCGGAAGGTCTCAAGGAAGTCAACCGCCTCAGTTATGACGGGGCCCATTACCTCAAGGAGCAGCTTCTCTTAAGCGGCAAGTTCGAGGACCCCTTCCCGGGGAAAGCCTTCCTCAAGGAGTTCGTCCTGAAGCCGAAGGAGGCGCCGGCGCGCTTGCAGGAACGCCTCCAGAAGGCAGGCTTTTTTGCCGCCCTCTGCACAGAAGAGGGCTATGTGAGTTTCTGTGTCACCGAAAAACGCAGCCGCGAAGAAGTGGATGCGCTGGTTCAATGTGTCAAGGAGGGCTAGGATATGAAATATTACGACAAACTGATATTCGAATGTTCGAAGCCCGGACGAGTGGGGTACACCCTCCCGGCGAATGCCTTCCCGAAGGCGGAAGGACTGCCTCAGGGGCTGTGCCGCCGACAAGCTCCTGCCCTTCCCGAGGTGAGCGAACCGGAGGTCGTGCGGCATTACACCCTGCTTTCCCAGATGAATTTCGGTGTGGACAGCGGCTTCTATCCGCTCGGGAGCTGTACGATGAAATACAATCCCAAGATCAACGAAGAAGTGGCCGCGATGCCTGCCTTTGCCGGATTGCATCCGCTGCAGAGCGCTCCCGGTGCGGAAAAGGTCCTTGAGGAGATGGACAAAGCCCTCGCGGAGATTACCGGCCTATCGAGATTCACTTTCGCTCCCTGCGCCGGGGCCCATGGAGAACTGACCGGTCTGATGCTGATGCGCCAGTATCATCTGAACCGGGGGGACAACGCCCGTACGAAAGTCATCGTTCCGGACAGTGCCCATGGCACGAACCCGGCCTCCGCGGCGGTTGCCGGATTGGAGGTCGTCGAAGTGAAATCGCTCTCCAACGGCCGGGTGGACGTGGAGGCGCTGAAAGGCCTGCTGGACGAGCATGTCGCCGGCATGATGATGACCAATCCCAATACCCTCGGCCTCTTCGAGACCCAGATTGAGGAGATTGCCGCCCTGGTCCATGGGGTCGGTGGCCTGATGTATTACGACGGGGCCAACATGAACCCGCTGATGGGCCTGGTACGCCCCGGGGATATGGGCTTTGACATCATGCACCTGAACCTGCACAAGACCTTCTCCACGCCGCATGGCGGCGGTGGACCTGGCAGCGGCCCGGTGGGCGTAGCGGCTCCGCTCGTCCCTTGCCTGGACCAGATCCGCGTGTCGGCTTGGCATGGAAACTTCGGCGTCATCCTGCGGGCATATGCCTATATCCTGATGCTGGGGCGGGAGCATCTCGCGAAAGTGGGCGAGTATGCCGTCCTTTCTGCCAATTATATCAAGGAATGCCTGAAAGATGTGTACAAACTCCCCATTGAGGGTGTCTGCAAGCACGAATTTGTCTTTGACGGACTGGTGAACGATGGGGCCCATGACGAGGTTCCCGGCGCCACGACCCTCGATGTGGCGAAGCGCCTTTTGGACTTCGGTTTCCATGCGCCGACGATTTATTTCCCGCTGCTGTTCCATCAGGCTCTGATGATTGAGCCGACGGAGACGGAGTCGAAGGAGACCATTGACGCGTTCATCGCCGTGATGCGCCGGATCGCCGAGGAAGCGGCGGAAGATCCGACCCTTCTGCAGGAAGCCCCGCACACCACGCCGGTTTCCCGTCCAGACGAAACTACGGCGGCCCGTAGTCCCATCCTTACATTCCAGGACGCATGAAACTGACCATCATCGGAGGCGGTCCGGGCGGGTATGAGACGGCCGTCGAGGCAGTCCGCCTCGGCATGGAAGTGACGCTGGTAACGGAAGGGCCTTTGGGGGGGACCTGCCTGAATGAAGGCTGTATCCCGACCAAGGCGCTCTGCCGGGCGGCGTCTCTCGTGGACGAAATCCGTTCGGCGGGGGAATTCGGCATCGAGGCCAGCTGCAGCATTGATTTTCAGAAAGTGATGGCCCGCAAGGATGCGGTCGTCGCCCAGCTGCAGCAGGGGATAGAACTGCTTTTGAAAAAGGTCGAGGTCATCCGCGGCCGGGCCTCGCTGAAGGACGGCCATACAGTCGTGGTGAACGGGCAGGAAATTGTCTCTGACGCCATCCTGCTCGCGACGGGCTCCGTTTCCGCATCGCTTCCCATCGAGGGGGCGGAGCTATGCGTCACATCCACCGAGATGCTCTCGCTGGGGGAACCACCGAAACGCCTGGCTGTCATCGGGGGCGGGGTCATCGGCTTGGAATTCGCCTCCATCTACCGCTCTTTCGGCAGTGAAGTGACGGTGCTCGAGTTCTGTAAGACAGTTCTTCCCCGTTTTGATGAAGATATCGCCAAAAGGTTGAAACAAAGCCTTTCCAAACGCGGCATTTCGATTGAAACTTCCGCTTCGGTCCAGGCTGTACTCCGCTCAGGGAATGCCTATGAAGTCCGCTACCAGCAGAAGGACCGGCTCCTTTCGGTCGAGGCGGATCGGGTCCTAATGGCCGTCGGCCGCAGGCCGAACCTCGATTCCCTGAATCTGGACGAAGTGGGCATTGCCTATACGCGGCGTGGCGTAACGGTCAACGATTATATGCAGACCTCGCTTCCTTCCGTTTATGCAGTCGGAGACCTCACGGGTGGGATGATGCTGGCCCATGCGGCGACCTTCCAGGGACGCCGGGCGCTGCATCACCTCGCCGCCGGGCAGCCCGTCGAAGGTCCCGTAGACAAAATCGACCTTTCCGTGGTTCCAGCGGCCGTTTTTACGGTCCCGGAAGCGGCCATGGCCGGTGCGACGGAGGCCGACTGCGAGGGGCGGAACATCCGCTGCCTCAAGTCCTTTTTCCGTGCCAACGGCAAGGCCGTTGCGATGGGGGAGACCGACGGCATGTGCAAACTGATTGTGGATGCGGAGAGCGGCGAAATCCTGGGTTGTCATCTTTTCGGCCCCCACAGTGCGGACATCGTTCAGGAAGTATCGGCGCTGATCGCAAGGAAAGCGACCCTGGAGGACTTCCAGGCTGTGATTCATGCCCATCCGACCTTGGGCGAAGTACTACAGGCGGCAGCAAACGCATAGAAGAAAAATGAAAGAAAGGACCATCCGTAGTGTGTTGGAGGAGTTCCAGAAGGTGGAACTCGAGGACCTGGGAGACCTGCTCGGCGGGAATCTGAGGCCCCGGATGAAGAAGACAGAAATGGTGGAGCGGCTCACCTCCTATCTGACAAAGAGTCCGCAGCGCTGGCTGTCGCTTCTTCTGGAGCGGGATGCCCGTCTGCTCCGGCAATTGGTCCATGCCGGCCCGGACACGGTCCAGATGATGGATTATGCAGACTATCCTTCCGTACTGGAGGTCAGCGGCCTGGTGGATTTCGATGATTCCGACCAGCGTACTCACAAAGTCTGGCTTCGCAGGGAGGTCTATGATATCGTGGCTCCGCATATTGAGAAGGCCATCCATACGGCAGAGCAGAGCGGCCGTTTCCAGTTGGAGCGGGTGGCGCTGGGTTATCTGAATCTCTACGGCGTCCTTCCGACGGACCAGTTCGTGGACCTGATGATGGACTATTACGATGCGGAGCACGAGTCGGACTATGAATCGCTTGTCCGGACGCTGAAGAATTCACCCCTGGTCAAAGGGAACCGCTTTACCGATGAGCGGGGAGACTATCTCTGTTCGCCCTGCCTGATGGAGGCGGAAGATGTGTTCAAACTGCGCCTCTCTCATGCCCGCTCACTCGATTACGCCCCGTTTACCTGGCAGGAAGCGCTGGAGGCCGGCGCCGGTGCGCCGTATTTCACCATCGGTTTGAAGACCCCCGAAGGGGCCGCCTTCGTCAGCATGCTCCATCGCTTGGGTTTCGACGGTTTCGAACTGGTGCAGACGGAATATGATTTCTGGATCGAGGCGCAGCTGCCCCAGACGGAGGATTCGGTGTTCCGGGTGGTCGATATGGAAGAGTATCGCCGGAAAGAGCCCCATACCTACGACTTGTATATGAAAGCCGTACGGGATTATGTAAACAGTATTCCGAGATGGGCCCTCAAAGGGCATAGCGCTTCCGAGACCGGCCTTCTCGCGTATGACATACCGAAGGAGGGTCCGCCCGAGATTCCTTACGAGGAGGGCCAGCCTGTCTGGTCCATGCCGGAACCAACTGTTTCAGAGGGATATACGCAGTTCCTGGATGAGTTTCCTTTCATGGTGCCGCATGTGGCGCCCGATGATCCCTGTCCCTGCGGCAGCGGCCTTCGTTATGCCCGCTGCCACGGCCGGCATCCGAATTAGCGGCTCTGGGTATAGGCGATGATTTCGTCCAGATTGGCGCTGAGCCCGAGGGAAGAGTCGACCACCAGAATCTGCTTCCGGTAGCGCCGGGCTTTGGGGAAGGTCTCCAGGGGATTGAAGCCCGGAGAGACGAGCATCAATCCGGCCGTCTTGTCCGGCAGGTCGAAGGCCGCCGCACAGGCCGTCGGACAGCCGTTCCCTTCCGCGAGCAGGAATACGCGCCTCTTATCCGTGAAACGGTTCTCCCGCAGGGTGTTCACCGCTGTCTTGACCGCCTGGACACGGGATTTTTCCCCATCTCCCAGATCGAAAGCATAGGTCACGAAACCCCGCGCGGCCAGATCCCGGCACCAGCGGTCCCCGTGCGTCAGACTCTGGCAGTAGATGATGCAGGGAAGATCCTTTCCGCCATCCTGCGGCCGGTAGACGGTCCCGTCCACCTTGTCTTTCCCATTGTAAAAGCCCAGCGATTCCGTGACCACCTTGGCTTTCACGGTGCTGGCCTTGACCGTGCTCTGCGGGTTCTGTTTCTTGACCCACCAGATGCCGATACCGAAGGCGGCGGCGAGAATGGCCAAAACGACGGCGACGACGCCGAGCCTTACCAGGACTTTTTTCCAGAATTCTTTCATTCCATTTGTATTAACATACAAAAATACGGATAATTTGTGTAATTTTGCATGCCTTATCGTGCATGGAATGAAAAAAATTTATCCATTTCTGATTCTGCTCCTGTTTGCCTGCGGATGCGGGCGCCACCGTTTCGAATATATCGATATCGCGGCCTCTGAAAAGGCGCTTTCGAGCTTGAAAGCGAACTTCCGGTCCATTCCGGACTCCCTTTCATCCCTCCGGACGCAATTCATGCTGTCTCAGGGACTTCCGGTGGCGGACGTGCTGGTTTTTGCCGGGGAAGTGGACGATGCGGCCATCGCCCCGCCAGAGATTCCGTATGGATATGCCTTCCAGTATGTCAGCCGGGACATGATTCTGGATTCCCTTCAGATCAAAGGGACCCGCTTGTACACGGATGGCGGACTGAATGCCCGTCTTCTGTACCTCCAGGACCACAGGATGAGCCTTCCGCTGATGAACAAACTCTCCACCCTGGCCTCTGTCGGCGCCGTGATTACCGGAGTGAAACCGGATGAGCCGCTGGGCGGAGCGGACAGCGTGGTCTTTCACCGGACGGTAGAAAAAGTCTGGATGTCGGGCAATGTCCAGTCCGGACGGAAACTCTATTCCATCCTCAAGTCCATTGGCGCACGGCCTGACATGAAGACCCGGGTTCCGGACATCCGGATGGAACACCGCCATCTGCCGAATATAGAGATCTACTACCTATGCAACGAGGGCGTCTTTTCCGGAAGGGCAAAGATTCGTTTCCGTACGGTCGGGCGCGTTCCGCTGCTTTGGAATCCGGACACCGGGGAGATCCGGCCCCTGGACTATAAGTTGAAGAAGCGTTCTACCGTCGTCTGGATGAACCTGGTGCCGGACGATGCTTGTTTTGTCGTCTTCGGTTCTTTTGCCGAGCGGCGACGTTTCAAACAATAATGACCCTGACTCCCGTGGCATATTACCGGGGACCGTTTTCCTCCAAATTCGGTATTCCCCGTCAGAGTTCCCTCGTTCCGGTGGAGGGGCGGATCGTTTTCGAACCCGCCTTCCGCGAGAAGGAGGCGCTTCGGGGCCTGGAGGGCTTTGACCGGCTGTGGCTGATCTGGGGCTTTTCCGCCAACCGGGACACGAAAGGGGAGTGGCAGCCTACGGTCCGTCCGCCCCGGCTCGGCGGCAACGAAAGGATGGGCGTCTGGGCGACCCGTTCTCCCTTCCGGCCCAATCCGCTGGGGCTTTCCTCGGTGGAACTGCTCAGGGTGGACGGACTGGATCTCGTCGTCCGGGGAGCGGATTTGATGGACGGAACCCCCATCTATGACATCAAGCCCTATCTGGTCTATGCCGACAGCTTCCCGGAGGCCCGGCAGGGCTTTGTCTGCGGAGCCCCGGAGAGGGCGCTGCAAGTCGTTTTCCCGGAGGGCTTTCCGGAGGAGGCGAAGCCTGTGCTGGAACGGGTGCTCTCGATGGATCCGCGCCCGGCCTGCCAGCACCGCAGCGACAAAGTTTATGGCATGCCTTTCCAGGGACGGGACCTGCGGTTCCGGGTGGAGGGGACCGTTCTGACCGTGATTTCCTGGGAATAATCCCTTAGAAGGCCATGTCGAGGCCGATGTTGAAGGCGAAATTCTCTTTCGGATTCTCCCGCTTGTGGTTGAGCCGCCAGAAGCAGTCTACCCTGAGCATCCTCAGGATGTTGCCAAGTCCCACACCCACTTCGAAATAAGGCGTTTCCAGGGCGCTGGTCCGCTCCATCAGGCGATAGGGAGCGTTCTCCTTGTTCTGCGGGGTAATGGTGCCCCAGGCGCCGCGGACGGTCACGATCTCACGAAGGTCCAGTTTCCGCACCCCGGGAATCTTCCCGAGGAAGAAACCGTTGAAATTGTGCTCATAGAAGGCCGTCACCCAGCGGTCCGAAGCGAATTCATAATAGTCCATGCAGGAGAAGGCGGCTTTGTCCAGGAACATCGTCTGGTTGCCTTCATGAAGCTTGAGGAGGGGATAGGGAACAGAGCCGAAAATGGCGCCGCCGTTCAGATGGGCCATGCCGAAGCCGAGCGCGCCGGCCGGAATCCGCCAGTCGAAGGTCAGTTCGCTTCGGAGATAGCGGAAGTCCTCTTTCGTAATGCCGTTGATCGCGCCGGCCACGTCCAGCGTTACGATGGGAAGCCGGGTAAAGATTTCGGACTTGACGAAAAAGCCGCGGTTGATCCGCTCTTCCCAGGAGAAACGGGCGTTGTAATGGACCTCATTGACAGAGAAACTCTCCACGGCGGTGCCGTCCGGACGGATCAGCGGTACTTCGTCGTTGGCATAGAGGCGGAAATTCCGGATACTGAGGTAGTTATTGAAATTCGTGGTCCACTCGTGCTCGTACTTCGCCGTGAACTGGCGGGCCAGGCTCCGCCGGTCGTAACTGCCCTGGGCGAAGAGGGAATTGAAGATATTCTCCTCGCCGAAGATGCCGCTTCCGCGCCCGAGCTGCTCAAAGTCGTTGCGGGCCGAGAGGGTCAGTTTCCGCGTCTTGTCCCTCCGGAAAATCAGTTCCACGGAGGAGTCGTATTTGAAGCGTTTGTCCTTGAAACCATAGCCCAGATAGCCGTATAGCCGGATGAACTTGGAGAATTCCTTGGTCGTCTTGCCGCCGACCTGCAGGCGGAGGCCCTCCGTGCCGTTGAACGTGACGGTCCGTGCCCAGGGACCGTAGGCGAGGCCGATTTTCTTGTTCTCCAAAAACCCCGTCACGAACATCTCGGAGATGTGGTAGATCCATTTGTAGGCCCGGCTCTCCTGGATCCGGTCCACCATCTTGAATACGCCTTTTTCGCGCTCGGACAGTTCATAGGGACGGACACTGTTCCAATAGGTGGTGTCCCGCTCCTCGACGCCGGTCATGATGACCGGGTCGCTGTTTCCGAGGATTTTCGGGTCGGTGACTTTCTGGTAGGTCGGTTCGCCGTAGTTGAGCTGGCGCCGGGCCAGGAAGGAAACTATCTTTGAATTGTCGTCCAGCCGCACGGCCAGGTCCAGGAACAGGCGTTCGTCCTTGAAGAACCATTTCCCGCTTTCCAGCCGCTGGTTCTCGATGTCCATGTTGATGTGCCGGACCCAGTTGACATTGGCCTGGTTTGCCAGGGAGGCATGGACCGATCGGATGGCGAAGTCCTCGGCATCGATGGTCATTTCGCCGTCCAGCACCGGCGAAGTCACGAGTTTCTTGGGATGGAAGCGGAGGGTGTAGGTCTTGCGGCCGTCTACCTGGAGGCTGTCCACCAGGTAATAATTGTAAAAAGGACGTCCGGCTGCGGCGGCCGGCGAAGGAACATCCAGGTTGTAGATATGGATGGTGCTGTCGTAGAAATTGGCTTTCAGGAGGTAGGCCCCCGTGAACTGCCGGAGGATGTTGTCCTGTTCCACGCCGGAAATGCGGCTCGCGAGCATGACTTCCTTGTTGATGTCCGGATGGACATGGTATTTCCTGGACTGGTTCTCGGACAGGAGGATGGGAATAAAAGACTTGCCGGTGATGGCGGATGTGTCCTTGTAATCCAGGATGAATTTGAGCCGGTCCTTGAAAATCCCGAGGCTCAGCAGATCCTCCATGTTGGTCGCGTCCAGTTCCATCCGACTGTACAGGTCTGCACTCCAGTCGGGACCGCGTTCGGGATTGTGCCGCTCCCGGGCGGCATCAATCTGGGAGAGGATGGAGCGGATGTAGCGGTCGTCGGGCTTGACCATGGCGGCATTGAGCTGGTTCAGGTCCTTTTGCAGCGCGAAATTGATTTCGGAGAAAGAACCGACCTGCACGGGGACCGTCTGGGGGAGATAGCCCAGCAGATGGGCCGTCAGGGTGGTAATCTCCCGGGAACGGGTCTCCAGAGAGAAATTGCCTTCCAGGTCGGTGGAGATGCCGATGGTCGTCCCGTCGAAATACACACCGGCAAAGGGCACGTCTTCTCCCGTCTCCGCATCGGTCACATGACCTTTGATACGGGTTGTCTGCGCCGAACCGGCGACACAGACAAAGAGGAAGAAGATGAGCCCGAGGCGTTTCATTTTAGTATAACTTCCTGATAATCCAGAGTTTCAGGGATTCGGGGACGATGCGGACCAGGATGCCGACAAGGCCATAGTCGATCCGGGGAATGTAGCGGACCCGCATCTTGCGGCGCCGAAGCTGCCTCAGGATGGCGCGGCCGATCACCTCCGGCTCCATCCCGCCTTGTTCATCTTTTTCGATTTTCCTCAAATTCCTGTCTGCCCATTCCTGGTAGGCGGGAGGGATCAGAGCCTGTTTGCGGGCTGCGGTAAAGCCGGTCTTCACGTCGCCAGGAAGGATACTGCAGCACTGGATGCCGCTGCCTTCCAGTTCCAGGGACAAACTCTCGGAGAGCGAGAGCATGGCGGCTTTTACCGAGGAATAGAAGCCCTGGAAGGGGAGCGGCAGGATGGCCATCACAGAGGTGACGGTGATGATGCGGCCAAATCCCTGGGCACGCATCTGCCCCAGACAGGCCTGGATACAGCGGAGGGAGCCGAAATAGGTCGTTTCAAACTGATAGCGCGCATCCTCCACCGTGGAACCCTCCACCGGGCCGTAGATCCCGTTCCCGGCATTGCAGATCAGGGCGTCCAGGCGTCCTTCCCGGGAAATGACTTCCGCGACGGCGGCCTTGACAGACGCCTCGTCATTGACGTCCATGCGGATGGGAATCACGCCGGGCGCGGGTTTCTCGGTCGTGCCGCGGCGGCTTCCGGCATAGACCTTCATGCCGGAAGCGGCGAGGAGTTTCGCCGTTGCTGCACCGATACCGCTGCTGCCGCCTGTCAGAAGTACAATTTTTACTTTTTCCATAATTCGCTTCGTAAGGTATATTCTTCGGGCAGCGGCATGTCGTACACGCTGCTGCGAAGGAAGGCTTTACATTCGTTCAAGTCCTTGTGGGCGGCCAGCTCTTCCGGCGAAATGGTCGTCCCGATGACGACCCGGGGGTGGGTGCCGCGTTTGTTGAACACTTCGTGGAAGAGCCGGGCAAAACGGACGCGGTAGTCGATCAGGCCGAGACCGTAATAGAAGTTGGAATTCCGGTCCGGAAAACGGATGGGGATGACGGGAACGCGGGCGCGCTGGATCAGCCGGATGGCGGAATCCTGCCACGCGCGTTCGCTGATGCGCCAGCGGTCCCGGGGCCTCAGGTCGGCAACGGCGCCGGAGGGGAAGAGACAGAGCGGCTCGCCGGAGTGGAGCTGCTCCAGGGCGGCTTTGATTCCGTTGACGGACGTCGCGGAAACGCCGGTCGAGGCGTTTGTCTTGGGGTCGACGGAAATGAAACTCCCGCTCAGGTCCCGGATCCACATCAGGAGCTGGTTGACCAGCACCTTGGCCTTGGGACGGACATGGCCGACGAGATCCACGAGGCAGATGCCGTCCAGATGGCCGTAGATGTGGTTGGAGATGGTAATGAACGCGCCGGAGGGGAGCTGCTCCAGCCGCTCGGGATGGCCGATGGCGAAATCGACGCCGGCATCGTCCAGGATTCCTTTGGCAAAGTCCGGTCCGGGGGCACAGCCGCGCTGCTGGACCCGGTCATAGAGGTCGTTGACCTTTCCGATGCCGGTCAGAGCCAGACCCGCCCGGAACAAAAGCCGCCCGGCCCGGCCTTTGAAGACAGGGGAAAGGCGAGAGGCTTCTTCCGGGGTGATGACGGGCATTATTCCTGTTTTTTAGGAGGATCTATTCTCGCGAAATACTTGGCGTCCTTGAAGAAACTGACCAGGTAGAAACCGAAGATCAGGAAGGAAACCGCCACGGCGACATAATCCATCAGTCCGACCTGGAACTCGTTGTGGAAAATCGTCATTTCCACCTTCCATTCGGTCAGCCAGGGGATAAAGATGTACAAGGTGTTGACCAGGACGACGAGCAGGCGGAATTCCGTGGGCCCGAGACCGCCGTAGGTCAGTTTCATCTCGCCTTTGAGGTGGCAGTCGATGTAGACATAAACGCTCAGCATGAAGTAGGCGACCAGGGCGAGCATGGCAAAGCTCAGGTTGATGAGCGGGCTCATCCCCACGCCCACAAACATGATAGTCTCATTGATGACATCGACATTGTGGTCGATGAAAAAGCCGTAAGTCTTGCGCTGGGTATTCCTGACGCGGGCGAGCGATCCGTCCATCGAATCACCGAACCAGTTCAGCAAAAAGCCGAAAGAAGAGAGCCAGAGCCATTGGAGGCTCAAGTTGGAAAGGGCATAGCCGGTCGCGATGACACAGGCACCGACAAAACCGATGAAAGTCAACATGTCAGAGGTGACCCAGCGGGGCATACGCTCTGCCATCCATACCAGAATTTTTTTCTCTAAACCATTCAGAATCGAGGTCTGAATTCTCGCTGCTTGTTTTTTTTCTTCCATTGAATCCAATAAATAAGGGAGACAAAGATACGAAAAAAATGGGATTATTTCTTCCGTTGCAAACGTCTCAGCCTGTTTCGGAAAGCCCTCAGGCTTTCTTTGAGGAAGGATTCGGCATGGCGGACGATTTTCTCCGGATACAATCCGTCATAGGAAATCAGGATGCCGGAGTCCAGCACATCGGCGAACTCGTCGTTGATGCCCGTACCGAAGTAAATCATAGAAGGAGACAGGTTCATATAGGAATTGACCAGCGGAGGAATGCTGACGCCGAATTTCAGCACTTCCGTCTTCAGGGTCTTGTAGTCTTCCTTGTAATTACTGCCATGAAAGATTTTCGAGAAGCGGCGTGGATTGCTGATTTTCACCTCTTTCCGGATATCAATCAGGTCCGCGTTCTTTCCGAAATACTTCTTCAGGAAATACATGATCATCTCGCGGGCCTCCTCGGGATAGCTCGGATAGATGGTCATTTTTCCGAAATAGTATTTCACGCGCGGGGCATAGGCTGCCCTGAGGGACACCAGGCCGTCAAAGAGATTGTCGAGGGCATACAGGCCCTTGGCGCCGCTTTTGGAACTCTGGTATTCAACAGAGATGAAACTGCGTCCCAGTTCCACGGTATGGGGAAGATAGTTCTGGATAAACTTCCGGCTGAAGTGGAACATGTGCGAGGAGGTCAGGATGGGCTGACCGAAGCGGTCGAAGACAGCCTCGTCGCAGATGCAGAAGCGGTATCCGCCGATGATTTCCTCGCGTGTGGGATCCCAAAGGACCAACTGCTTGTAGCCGTAAGCCGGGTCGGTGTCGAATTTGTCAATATCCAGCGCTTGCCCGGTTCCGCCTCCGTCGTTGCGGAAGGCAATCTCACGGAGACGGCCGATTTCCCGGATGACGTTGACGGATTCCGGACCGACGATGTAGAGTTCGTTTCCAGCCCGGTTCGTGGCGCGGAACAGGTTCTTTGGCGTTAGCTCCGCCTTGAGGAGCGCCTTGTCTACGGGAGGGATGATCTTTTTCATATCTGGGTTTTAGTACGTTGTATCATGGGACTAAATTACAACATAATTGGAATATATGCAAAAAAAGAGTGTCGGCCTTCACAGGCGGACGCTCTCACTAACCACATAATTAATAACACTAAAACTAATAACCAATAGACTGAGCAGGTGAGAGAACCTCACTCCCTCAATCCGGATACAAAGGTACGTCAATTTTTTGAATTTGCAAATTTTTTTCAAAAGATTTTTTTGAAATTTTTTTAAGATTTTTATAAGTCGCTGATTATTAGTCAAATAAAAGTAATTAAAAAAATTAGGATTGGCAGCCGTGTGCCAATCCTAATGCTTGTTCGCCCTGTGTACAAACGATTGCTGCAATTATTTGTAAATATCAGTTACAAATTGTAAGCAATATGGACGATTTACTAAATGACTCCAAGTTCTTTGCCGACTTTGATAAAAGCGGCGATGGCTTTGTCCAGGTGCTCCTTCTTGTGGGCGGCCGAGAGCTGGACCCGGATCCGGGCCTGTCCTTTCGGGACCACGGGGTAGTAGAAACCGGTGACAAAAATGCCCTCCTGGGCCATTTTCGCCGCGAATTTCTGGGAAAGGGGCGCATCATAGAGCATGACCGCGCAGATGGCGCTCTGGGTCGGCTTGATGTCGAAGCCGGCAGCGAGCATCTTGTCGCGGAAGTGATTGACATTCTCCTGAAGGCGGGCATGGAGTTCGTCCGATTCCCCGAGCATCTTGAACATTTCAATACCGGCGGCGGCGATCATCGGCGGGATGGAGTTGGAGAACAGGTAAGGACGGCTGCGCTGGCGCAGCATGTCGATAATTTCCTGACGGCCGGTCGTGAAACCGCCGACAGCACCGCCGAAGGCTTTGCCGAGGGTGCCGGTGAAGATATCGATCCGTCCGTAGACGCCGAACTGTTCGGCTACGCCGTGTCCCGTCGCTCCGACGACGCCAGCGCTGTGGCTTTCATCGACCATCACCATGGCATCATATTTTTCGGCGAGGTCGCAGATTTTGTCCATCGGGGCGACATTGCCGTCCATGGAGAAAACCCCGTCTGTGACAATGATGCGGAAGCGGCAGCTCTGGGCCTCCTTCAGCTTCTCTTCCAGGTCCGCCATGTCGGCATTGGCATAGCGGAAGCGCTGGGCCTTGCACAGGCGGACGCCGTCGATGATGGAGGCGTGGTTCAGGGAGTCCGAAATGATGGCATCCTCTGCGGTCAACAAGGGCTCGAAGACTCCGCCGTTGGCGTCAAAGCAGGCGGCATAGAGGATTGCGTCATCGGTATGGAAATAGGCGGCCACCGCTTTCTCCAGTTGCCGGTGAAGGTCCTGGGTGCCGCAGATGAAGCGGACCGAGGACATACCGTAGCCACGCTGTTTCATGGCTTTCTCAGCGGCGGCGACGAGGCGCTCACTGTCGGCGAGCCCCAGATAGTTGTTCGCGCAGAAGTTCAATGCCTTGCTGCCATCCTCCAGGGTGATTTCCGCTCCCTGGGGCGAAGCGATGATGCGTTCTTTCTTATAAAGTCCGGCCCCCTCGATGGCGCGCAGCTCATTCTGAAGATAAGTTTGGAATTTTCCGTACATAATAATTATGGATGGTTAGTTAGTTTCTGTTTTCAAATTTATGGATTTTCTCGGGATAATGCATATCTTTTCTGAAAATTCACTAAATTTGCCTTGCTAATCACATCGGGAATGAAGAATGTACTCGTTATCGGTTCTACCGGGCAGATCGGATCGGAACTGACCATGAAAATCCGCCGGGAAATCGACGGCAGTACGGTTGTTGCCGGTTATATACCCGGGGCGGAGCCGAAAGGGGAACTGCTGGAAAGCGGACCGGCCGAAGTGGCCGATGTCCGGGATGCCAAGGCCCTCGCCGAGATCGTTAGCAAGTACCGGATCGACACCATTTACAACTTGGCTGCGTTGCTTTCCGCTGTCGCTGAGAAGAAACCGCTCCTGGCCTGGGATATCCAGATGAACGGCCTTCTGAACATTCTGGAAGTGGCCCGTGAGAAAGGCTGTGCGGTTTTTACCCCTTCGTCCATCGGGTCGTTCGGCCCGGAAACCCCGCATGTGGGGACGCCGCAGGACACCATCCAGCGTCCGCGTTCCATGTATGGCGTAACGAAAGTCGCCACGGAACTTCTGAGCGATTATTATTTCCATAAATACGGCGTGGATACCCGTTCCGTCCGTTTTCCCGGCTTGATATCCAATGTCACCCTGCCGGGCGGCGGCACGACCGACTATGCCGTCGAGGTGTACTATTCGGCTGTGAAAGGGGAGGAGTTCGTCTGCCCGATCGCACCGGGGACGTACATGGACATGATGTACATGCCGGATGCGCTGCAGGCGGCCGTGGACCTGCTGGAAGCGGATCCCTCCCGCCTGGTTCACCGCAACTCCTTCAATATCGCGTCCATGAGTTTCGAGCCGGAAACCCTGTTCGCCAAGATCCGGGAGTATATTCCCGGCCTGAAAGTCCGCTATGAGGTGGATCCGGTCCGGCAGGCGATTGCCAATTCCTGGCCCGACAGCATGGACGACAGCTGTGCGCGAAGGGAATGGGACTGGAAACCGACCTACGATCTGGATTCCATGACCGTCGATATGATCCGCTGTCTCAAAAAGAAGCTGCAAGCCTGACGAGCTCTTCGTAGACCCGCTGGACGGGGAACCCCACGACATTGAAATAAGAACCGTCAATCCGCGAGATGCCGACGGCGCCGATCCATTCCTGGATGGCGTAGGCCCCGGCCTTGTCGTAGGGCTTGTAATGGTCTATGTAATAGGAGATTTCCTCTTCGCTGAGTGCTTTGAACCAGACCTGGGTCGTGTCCATGAAGGTCTCCGTCTTCCGTCCGGTCCGCAGGGTGACAGCCGTCGTTACGTGGTGCTTTCGGCCGGACAGGTCGCGTAGCATCCGGCATGCGTCTTCCCGGTCATGGGGCTTGCCGAGAATCTCGCCCTTGCGGCCGCCTTCCGGCGGAAGGATGACCATCGTGTCGGCGGTGATGAGGATTTCATTCGCTTCGAGGGGGCGGTGAAAGCCGCGAGACTTTCCTTCCGACATGAGGCGGGGGACCTGGTCGTAGGGAACTTCCGGCCCAAAGGACTCCTTGAAGTCATTATTTGTATCTACTTCAAAATCAATATCCAGGAGCTTCATAAGCTCCTGGCGTCTCGGAGATCCGCTGCCCAGGATGACATGCTTTCCGTGAAGATCCATCAGAAGAGTTTTTTATAGAGGAGCGAATCGAAATTCCAGCGTCCCTGGGCTTTCATGACCTGTTCCATCGCGTGCCTCAGGCAGCCTTTTCCGCCCGGCCGGGGAGACACGATATCTGCGATGGCACGGACATCCTCCATGGCATCGCTGGGGCATACTCCGCAGCCGCAGGCCTGCATGACTTCGATATCCGGGATATCGTCTCCGAAGTACATGACCTCATCCGGCTGCAGATGGACGCGGGAACAGAAGTCCATGAAATCCTCGATTTTGTTCCGGGAACCGAGATAGACATTTTCCGGACGAACGCCGCTCGTGAGCATGCGTTTAAGGATACTTTCCGAACGGCCGCCGGTAATGACGGCCACCGGATAGCCGTTCATGCAGGCCATCCGGATGCCGAAACCGTCCTTGGCATCATAGGTGCGGAGAAGATCGCCGTCCGGGTTACAGAGGATGTCGCCGTCCGTGGCCACACCATCGACATCGAAGGCAAAAGCCTTGATTTTCAGGATATCCGTCATCTCAGGATTTGCTTCCACCGCCGAAAGGGCCAAAAGAGCCGAGGTCGAACGTGGCTCCGCCCTGCGGTTTCGGGCCCTGTCCGCCGCTGAGGTCGATGACACCGAACTGAGCCTCATACTTGGATACGTTGTCGAACAAGGCATTCATCAGGCGTTTGGCGTGCTCGGGAGTCATGATGGTCCGGCTCTCCACCAGGGCCTTGGGCATGCCGGGCAGGTTGGATGCCAGGTCAATGACAAACTCGCTCCGGGAATGGGAGATGATGGCGAGGTTCGAGTAAGAGACTTTCGTCAGCTGGGGATTGATTTCCAGTTGGAGCTGGGGGCCTTGCGGCTGCTTGTTATCCATAGTCTTTCTTTTTATACCGTTTTGTACTGCAAAATTACGAAAAAATCCGTATTTTTGTAAGATTGAACAAAGGAACATAGAAAAGATAAAGATATGAAGGAATTAGCAGCAAAGTACAATGCCGCCGAAGTGGAAGACAAGTGGTATGCCTACTGGCTGGACCACAAATTCTTCCACAGTGAACCCAACGAGAAAGAGCCTTACACCATCGTGATTCCGCCGCCCAACGTGACCGACATCCTTCACATGGGCCATGTCCTGAACAATACCCTGAACGATGTCCTGATCCGTAATGCCCGCATGCATGGAAAAAATGCCTGCTGGGTGCCGGGAACGGACCATGCGTCCATCGCCACGGAGTCCAAGGTCGTCGCACGGCTCAAGGAGCAGGGCATCCGGAAGGAAGACCTGACCCGCGAGGAGTTCCTCACCCATGCCTGGCAGTGGAAGGAGGAACATGGCGGGATTATTCTGAAACAGTTGCGCAAGCTTGGCTGCTCCTGCGACTGGGACCGGACCCGTTTTACCATGGAACCGGCTCTGTCCGAGGCTGTTATCAACACCTTCGTCTATTTCTACAAGAAAGGATGGATTTATAAAGGCGTCCGGATGGTCAACTGGGACCCGGAGGCGCTGACGGCCGTCAGTGACGATGAAGTCATCCACAAAGATACCCAGAGCCATTTCTATCACCTGCGTTATTATATCTCCGACGGGAAAGGGAATCCGACCGATGCGTATCTGGTGATCGCCACGACCCGTCCGGAAACCATTATGGCGGATGCGGCCATCTGCGTCAACCCTGCCGATGAGCGCCACCACCATCTTCGCGGGAAGAAAGTGCTCATCCCGCTGATCAATCGGGAGATTCCGGTCATCGAGGACGATTATGTCGAGATGGACTTTGGAACCGGTTGCCTGAAAGTGACGCCGGCCCATGATGTCCATGACTATGAAATCGGTCTGAGGCACAACCTGGAGGTGCTCGACATCATCGATGAGCACGGCCGCTTGAACGAAAAGGCACAGATTCTTGTCGGGGAAGACCGTTTTGTCGCCCGCAAGAAGATCGTCAAGATGCTGGAGGAGGCGGGAAACCTTGAAAAGGTCGAGCAGTATACGTCCCCGGTCGGTTATTCCGAACGGACAAATGCCGTCATCGAACCGCGTCTCAGCGCCCAGTGGTTCCTGAAGATGAGCGAACTCGCCCAGATGGCGATGGAGACCGTGGACAGCGGCCGGACCCGCTTCATCCCCGAGAAGTATGTCAATACCTACCGTCACTGGATGGAGAATGCCCGCGACTGGTGTATCTCCCGCCAGCTCTGGTGGGGACAGCGGATCCCGGCCTGGTACCTTCCGGATGGCCGCGTCGTCGTTGAACCCAATGCTGAAGCGGCACTTAAGGCAGCCCAGGCTATCTGTCCGGATATCAAGGCAGAGGACCTTCATCAGGATGAAGACGTGCTAGATACCTGGTTCAGTTCCTGGCTCTGGCCGATTTCGGTCTTTGATCCCGATATGCCCGGCCACCCGGATCACCAGCCGAACAAAGACCTGGCCTATTATTATCCGACCAGCGATCTGGTGACCGGACCGGATATCATTTTCTTCTGGGTGGCCCGCATGATCATGGCCGGCGAGGAGTTTATGGGCCGTGAACCTTTCTCCAATGTCTATTTTACCGGTATTGTCCGGGACAAGATTGGTCGGAAGATGTCCAAGACCCTGGGGAATTCCCCGGATCCGCTGAAACTGATCGAACAGTATGGAGCGGATGCCGTTCGTATCGGCATGCTGCTCTGCTCATCGGCCGGAAACGACATTTTCTATGATGAGGCTCAGATTCAGCAAGGAGCTGCCTTCTGCAACAAAATCTGGAACGCATACCGCCTGGTCAAGGGCTTCTCTGTGGACGAGAAGGCTCCCCAGAGCCCAGTGAGCGCTGCCGCCGTCCGTTGGTTCGGAGAAAAATTGAAGGAAACGGTCGCCATCGTGGAAGACTGCTACGGCAAATTCCGCATTTCCGAGGCCCTGATGACCATCTACCGCCTGTTCTGGGATGACTTCTGCTCCTGGTATCTGGAGGCTGTCAAACCCGCCTTCGTGGATGGGAAAGCCGCTCCGACCGATGCGGCGACCCACGCTGCGACGCTATCGTATTTCGAGGCGCTGCTGAAACTGATCCATCCGGTCATGCCGTTCATTACGGAAGAACTCTGGCAGGATCTTTCGCCGCGCGCAGAAGGGGAGACCATCATGTATGCCGCCGCGCCCTCTGTCGAGAAAGCGGATGAAGCGGTCCTGACCGATTTCGCCATTGCCTTTGAGACAGTCAATGCCGTGCGGGGTGTCCGTGCCCAGAAGAATATCGCTCCCAAGGAGCCGTTGACCTTGCTGCTGAAGAGCGGTTATCCCGAGGGGGTCATTCCGCTGGTCGAGAAACTCTCCAACGCGGCGGTAAGGCTGGTATCCGAGTTCGGTCAGGGGCAGGGCATCAGCCTGCTGGTAAGGACCTATGAAGGCTTTGTCCTCCTGGAAGGTCTTGTCAATGCCGACGAGGAAATTGCGAAACTCGAAAAAGACCTTGCCTACCAGCAAAACTTCCTCGCAGGTGTGCGGAAAAAACTTTCCAACGAGCGTTTTGTCGCGAATGCACCTGCTGCCGTCATCGACAACGAGCGCAAAAAAGAGGCGGATGCCCTCTCTCGCATTGAAATCATTGAGTCGCAACTAAAAGCGCTGAAATAGAGCAAGAGAAACAAAATAGTTTAATGATATAACTTTTTTGTTATGGCTGTTTTTGAGACAAGTTTTCCTGTTCGGTACTATGAAACCGACCTGATGGGAGTGGTCCATCACTCGAACTACATCCGCTACTTCGAGAATGCCCGGAGCCAGATGCTGGTCGAGCTGGGATTCCCGATTCAGGAGTGTGAAAAACAGCTGGGAATCTTTGTCCCGATCGTCTCGGTGGAGTGTCACTTCCGTCATCCGGCCCGGATGGGAGATGTGCTGACGGCGACGGCCGAGGTGACGCGCCCTCCGCTTGCCAAGATGGTCATCCATCAGACGGTCCGGAACCAGCGCGGCGAACTTTGTGCGGAAGGCGAAGTGGTGCTGGGCTTCATTGACAGCAAGACGTTCCGGCCGGTCCGTTGTCCCGAGGCGGTATGCCGGATTTTTGAAGAACACAATAACGACTGATCACTATGTATCCATTGTTTTTGGGAACCTGGGAGATTGTCGCCATCGTACTGGTGGTGCTCCTGCTGTTCGGCGGAAAGAAGATCCCCGAACTCATGAAAGGCCTTGGCAAAGGTGTCAAGAGTTTCAAGGAAGGGATCAACGAAGTCGAGAAGGAAATCGACAAGGACGATAATTACAAAAAAGAGTAAGTGGCTCCGATAGAAGGCGAAATGTCCTTCTGGGACCATCTGGAAGTACTGAGGGGAACGCTGTTCCGTTCGGTACTGGCGGTGGTACTCCTCTCCGTGGGCTTCCTGTTCATTCCGGAGCATCTGTTTCGGGCGGTACTCTACCCGACGACGGCAGATTTCCCGCTCTACCGGTGGCTTCACCTGGACTTTCGGATGCAACTGGTAAATATCGAAGTCACCGCCCAGTTCTTTGTCCATCTGAAGATGGCCGTGCTCTGCGGGGTGGTCCTCGCTTTCCCGTATCTGATCTGGGAAATCTGGCGCTTTATTGCGCCGGCCCTTTATGAGCAGGAGAAAAAGGCAGTCCGGACGGCCTTCGGCTTGTCCTCAGGGCTGTTCTATCTGGGCGTTGCTGTCGGATATCTGCTTGTCCTGCCGGTCTGTCTGATGTTTTTCATGAACTATTCGGTCAGCGAGACGGTCCAGAACACGATATCCCTTTCCTCATACATCTCGCTTTTCACCTCCATGGTATTTCTGGTCGGGCTGATTTTCGAGTTCCCGACCGTGATCCTGGTCCTGTCGAGCCTCGGACTTGTCGGCAAGGACACCCTTCGCAAGTACCGGAAACACGCTTTTGTCGTGATTCTCCTGCTTGCCGCCTTCATTACGCCGAGCGATCCTGTGTCCATGTTTGTCCTGGCTGTCCCGCTCTATGGACTGTACGAATTCTCCATCTTAGTCTGTCGAGACCATCATGATAGCGATCAATAACGTAACGGTGGCCTTCGGCGGTTTTACGCTGCTGGACAATATCAGCTTCCACATCAGCGAGAACGAGCATATCGCCCTGGTGGGGAAGAACGGTGCCGGTAAATCAACCTTGATGAAACTCCTCACCGGGGAGCAGTCTCCGACCAGCGGACATATCGACATGCCTTCCGGCCTTCAGATCGGCTATCTGCCGCAAATCATGCAGCACAACAAGGGACGCAGCGTCATCGATGAGGTGATGACCGTCTTTGATCACCTGCATGGAATGGAGGCCGAACTGGAGCGGATTACGAATCAGCTAGGGGAGAGAACAGACTATGAATCAGATGATTATGCCCGTTTGATTGCGCGATTGAACGAAATCAATGACCGTCTTTCGCTGGAGAGCGGGGAATCGCCCCGGGTCCAGGCGGAGCGGACACTGGCCGGGCTTGGATTCAAGACGGAAGAACTGGAACGCCGCACGGAAACGTTCAGCCAGGGATGGAACATGCGTATCGAACTGGCCAAGGTGCTCCTTTCCCGTCCGGACGTACTGCTGCTGGACGAACCGACCAACCATCTGGACATCGAATCCATTGAGTGGTTCGAGGATTATCTGAAGAGTTATCGCGGTGCAGTTCTTCTGGTCTCCCATGACCGAAAGTTCCTGGATACCGTGACTTCGCGGACGGTAGAAATCCTGCTGGGACATATCCATGATTATAAAGTCCCTTACAGTCAATATGTTGCACTGAGGGCCGAACGGATTGCGCAGCAGACGGCCGCCTATGAGAACCAGCAGCGGATGATTGAGAAGACAGAAGATTTCATCAACCGTTTCCGTTATAAACCGACCAAATCCAACCAGGTCCAGTCCCGTATCAAAGCGCTGGAGCGGCTCGACCGCATTGAAATCGATGAGACGGACTGGGCAAAGATCAGCCTGAGGTTTCCTCCTGCGGAACGCTCCGGTGACGTGGTCTTCAAAGGAGAGGACCTGACGGTCGGCTATCCCGGGAAAGTCGTGTTCTCCCATGCAGGGATTGAAATCAAGCGCGGGGAGAAAGTGGCCCTCATCGGCCGGAACGGCGAGGGGAAAACCACCCTGATGCGCGTCATGACAGGGGAGTTGGCTCCCATTTCCGGCGAGGCCCGCATCGGACACAATGTCCATATCGGCTATTACGCCCAGAACCAGGAAGATATCCTGGACAAGAACGAAACGGTGTTCGGTACCCTGGACCGGATTGCGACAGGCGACATCCGGACACGGCTCAGGGATATCCTGGGGGCGTTTCTGTTCAAAGGAGAGGATATTGACAAGAAGGTCTCGGTACTGTCCGGCGGGGAGCGGGCCCGGCTCGGCATGGCCAAGCTGATGCTCCAACCATACAATGTACTGGCGCTGGATGAACCGACCAACCACATGGATATTCGCTCCAAGGACATCCTCAAAGAAGCTCTCCGTCAATTCGATGGCACGCTGATTGTTGTATCTCATGACCGGGGCTTCCTGGAGGGGCTTGTGGACAAGTTGTATGAATTCCGGGACGGTCGGGTCAAGGAGCACCTGGGGAGCGTATCCGACTTCCTTGAAAAACGGAAACTGGAAAACCTGCAGGAGTTGGAGCGGCGTTATACCCCGGCTGAAAAAGCCCCGCAGAAGAAAAGTGCCGCCCAAGAGGAGTATGCCGTCCGCAAAAGCGATACAAAGCAGCAGCGGAAACTGCGCACACGGGTAGACTATCTCGAAAAAGAGATTTCCCGCCGGGAAGCGAGGATGGCTGAAATTGAGAAAAAACTTGCAAATCCCGGAAATAATGACGATATTTTGGAGTTGACACGGGAGTATTTGGAGCAGCAGCGTGACAGGGATGCCTTCTTCCAGGAATGGGGCGAACTGTCGGAACAGTTGGACATATAAATATTAATTGAATATGAAAAAGTTGATCAGCAATTCTTTGAAAGTAGTTATCGTAATGATTGCTTTCGGTATGGGCTTCGTTTTCCCCGCCGGCGCCCAAACGCTGGCGGCCCAATTGGAGGACAAAGAGATTCCGCTTTCGGAATTCAACTCCATCGATGTGGAAGACAATTTTGAGGTGACCTTGGTCAAGGGAACCTACGGGATGCGGCTCACGGTAGACAAGGAACTGGCTCCCTATGTTGAAAAATATGTAAAATCCCGCACCCTTCACCTTTCCTACGACGTCAAGTCCGTTCCGAAGGAAGTGAAGAAACTCTATAAAGGCAAAAACGCGATTGCACCCGTGTTCCGTGCGGTTATCTCGTTGCCGGAACTGGAGGCCATCACCTTGTCTGACAATGCCACCGTTACGGGTACGGAAGTTTTCAATGCGGACAAGTTCACTTTGACCCTTTCGGATAAATCCGTTCTCAAAAGCCTGACGGTCAATGCCCGTACGGCCTATTTGATCCTCCATAAGAATGCCCAGGCCGTGCTGGACTTGAATGTGGAAGGCTCTGCAGAACTGATTGCTGACGGCAATTCCAGCATCAAGTTGACTGCTACCGCCCGGGAACTGGCCATCAATACAGCCAATGCGGCTTTGGTCTCGGCTCAAGTTTCTACGGACAGCATGAATCTTTCTTCAGCGGCGACCTCCCAGCTCAGTCTGGATGGCACCACCCAGAAAGCGTTCATCTCGGCGGAGGGATCTGCGAAACTCAACCTGAGCGGCGCCGTTTCCGAGAAAATGCAGGTGAAAACCTCCCGAAATGCCCATGTGGATGCCATGAGCCTCCAGTCCAGGGATGTCGAAGCGAACTGTGCCGGCAGTTCGGATCTTATCGTCGCTGTCAGCGGCATTCTGGATGTGACCTTGAGTGGCGGCAGTGCCCTCTATTATACCGGGACGCCTGAATTCCGCATCGGAAAGGTGATCAAATCCACGCTGGCCCCTTACGGCACGAAGTAATGGTCTTTGATTCTCATTTGGATACCCCGTCCGAGCTCCTGCGCGGACGGGATCTGTTTTCTAGCCGGCAGGATCAGCAGGTAGATTTGTCCAAAATGAAAAAGGGCGGTGTCCATGCCGCCTTTTTTGCCTTGTACACTCCGGCAGAGACAAGGGCGGACGCCGCAACCAGGCATGCCCTGGAAATGGCCGGGGCCGTTTCTTCCTTTGTCCGCCAGGCCGCGGACTCGGTGGCATGGGCCTTCACGCCGCAGGACGTCCGAAAGAATCTCTCCGAAGGCCGGATCTCCATCCTGCTTGGGATGGAGAATGGTTCGCCGATCCAGGAATCCATGGAACTCCTCGAGGCTTTTTACGCCCTTGGTGTCCGTTATCTGACCTTGACCCACAACGGAGATAACGCGCTCGCCGACAGTGCAGCGGAAGGGAAACGCTGGGGAGGACTGAGCCCCTTCGGGCGGGAAGTCGTCGCACGGATGAACCAGCTCGGCATGATGGTGGATCTGTCCCATGCTTCTGACCAGACCTTTTGGGACTGCATCGACTTGTCACGCTCGCCGATTGTCGCAACCCATTCCTGCTGCCGCGCACTTTGTGGCCACCGCCGCAACTTGACCGACGACATGTTGAAGGCCCTTGCGGAAAAGGACGGTTATGTCGGCATCAATTTTTACCCCTACTTTCTGGTGGATGATCCACAGCGGCGGCGGCCGGGTGTGTGCGAAATCGTGGACCATATCGATCATGCTGTTTCCATCTGCGGGGATCAGCATGTCGGCATCGGAACAGACTTCGACGGGATCGAAGTGACGCCCGAAGGGATGGAAAATATCGGCTGCCTGCCCCTCGTTTTTGACGAAATGAGGCATCGCGGCTATACAGAAAAGCAGATTTCCCTCATTGGAGGAGAAAATCTGCTTTCTGTTTTCGATAGAATTGTAAAGTGCTCTGAATAAGGTTGGGAAACAATAATGTTTTAACTTATAACATTTTTGTTTCAATCAAATAGAGCCTTAAAAAGTCCAATGCAGCGGCCGCAAAACGCTCAATATTGCGTTTGCGGTCGTTCTTGTAACACTTTGAGACCGTACGGGTTCCCTCCGGTCCGCTGACGGCAATCCATACTGTTCCGACGGGGTTCTTCTCGTCACCACCCGGGCCCGCCAAACCGGTGGTTGCAACCGAATAATCGCTTCCGGTCAGACGGCGGACGCCCTCCGCCATGGCTGCAGCGACCTCACTGCTGACGACGCCATACTGCTCGATGATTTCCGGGGGAACCCCCAGTACAGTTTCTTTGACAGAAATGGCGTAGGAAGTGACGGAACCCAGATAATAGGCGGAACTGCCGGCAACCGATGTGATCAGATGTGAGATTTCACCGCCTGTACAGCTTTCCGCGGCACTCAGGGTCTTTCCGGCAGCCTTCAGCATGCGGCCGAGCGTTTCTTCCAGAGAATCATCCTGGTAAGAGTATATCCGGTTGCCGAGAATGGCTTTCAAGCGGGTAATTTGTTCTTCAATCCGTTGAAGTTCTTCTTCTTTACGGCCTCCATATATGGAAAGACGCAGACGGATTCCCGTCAGGGGATTGGGCAGATAAGCCAGGTGGATATCCTTTGGAAGGGCGTCTTCCCATGGTGCAATCAATTCAGACAGAGCGGATTCAGCCAGTCCATAGACCATCAGGTTCCGGTGGTGGATGTCGGAGAGTTCAAAATGGGTCCGGATATCATCCATCACTTTCGGAAGGATGCCGACTGCTTCATAGGGGACGCCTGGAAGGGCATAGAGCGCTGCCGGATGTCCGACTTCCTGCTCGGTAAAGCGGAAAACCATCACCGGAGCCGTTCCAAGGGGGTTGGGAATCACCTCGCACCGGTCCGGAACCAGCGCCTGCGCCTTATTATTCGGCAACACTTCCAGTCCGCGTCCATGCAGGATCCGGTACACGATAGCGAGCTGTTCTGCGTTTTCAACGTATGTCTTACTGCCGGAAATCTCCGCAAGGACTGCTTTTGTAATGTCATCCTTGGTGGGTCCCAGGCCGCCTGTAGTAATAACTACATCGCTCATTCTGAGCTCATTAAGCAAGCTGTCGCGTATTTGTTCCCGCTGGTCGCCGATGGACAGCATCCTGCGGACACGGATGCCGGTTTCTCCCAGAGCGCGGGCAATGTGGGCAGAGTTGGTGTCGACTACCTGACCGATCAGAATTTCATCTCCGATCGTACATACTGAAGCCTCAATCATGATTGGCAATGATTTGAAGTGCTTCCCGGATCCAAGTTGGTTTCTTTCCGCTGCTATCTACCAGGACAGCCCCTTCCCGGAGGCGTTCTGCAGCATCTTCCGGGGTCTCCAAATGAGCGTAAGAGAGCAAGGGAATGCGCCCCTGGGTGGCTGAGAGCACGTAGCGAAGATTCCCCAGTCCCGGCACCAGAAGGCCATCGATGCCACTAAGCCGGCAATAGGCAATCATCTGATCGAGTTCCTTCTCGTCCTGTCCGGGAGCAATCCGGAGGACCAGGGGAATCCGGTGGTCGTAAAGCAAGCGTGTGGACAAAATGGCATCCAGCGTTTCGTACAGGTCCGGCGCGTCTACACGCTCAAAAGCGGAAGTCGGAATGACGACCAGGTCCGTGAAGTCGTAAAGAAGTGAAAATAAATGTTCTACGTCTTCTGTAAGTTCCAGAAAACGAATGCGTTTCCCCTTGGCTGCGGCCTTGAGGAGCTCCTCTTTTGACGGCGCGAGAGTCGCAAAATCGAGTGGATGAGCGAAGTGGAGACCGAATAACGATTTCTCAAGGGGAAGATTATGCGCTTTTCTGAACCACATGACAGGACAAAGATACGAAATTATCCGTTTTTATGGAACTCTTCGAAGGTTCCATCATCATAGAAAACCATAATCTTGCTGACTTTGCTTCCTGAAGGGATGTTAATTTGCGGGGAGTCTTCTGCTTCTTCCCGATACATCCTCCCTTTTCCTGTAATCAGCCAGTCCAAGTTCAAGGAAGGGTAGTGGAGCAGGAGACTTTCTATAAAATCAAAGCCGGGCCGGTTTCTGCCAGACAAGATGTGCGAAACACTGCCGCGGGCTACAGACAAGGTATCCGCCAGTTGCGCCTGGGAGATGTTTTCCGCCTGCAAAAACTGTAAAAGACGCTTATTCATTGTTGCAAATAATCTTTTTACAAATGTAACGAATTCGATGGAAGAAAACAAATGAAATCCGACGCTGGGGAAGGGGAGAGATGGATCCATAAGCGACGCCAAAACATGAAGTATAAATATATATAAACGATATAGATATATTGATTATTAGATAGATATTGATTTATCAAAATATATTTTTGCTGATTTTTGAGCACTGCTTACTCATCTGGCGAATATGTATTTTTGCCTTACTTTAGATAATACTTATAAATATCTGATTGTCTGAAATTTAGCTATAGTTTATAAATATATTTATTATTGATATCGGGCGCCAAATGACATTTATTCGCTCTTCATTTATCTTGCGGGGATTTGTTTACAAATATTAACAAAACATTTGTAAACCCGATGCAATTATGTGAATTTCGGAAATGCTGATTTTTGTTCTGACGAACGATGTTCCATAATTCCAAGGAAATCCTTATCTTCGCAGCGATAATTGAAATATGGGCATTTTAGCGATGATTCCTGAGATTCACATTGAAGACTACAAGTATCCGCTCGATGAGCAGCGGATTGCCAAATATCCGCTCTCAGAACGGGACTCCTCGAAACTCTTACATTACAAAGCCGGCCGCGTGGAAGAAACCGTTTTCAGAAACTTGCCGGATCTTCTGCCCAAAGACGCACTGATGGTTTTCAACGATACGAAGGTGGTCCCTGCCCGGCTTCATTTTCAGCGTCCGACCGGTGCCCATATTGAAGTATTTTGCCTGGAACCGGCAGAACCGGCGGAATACAACACGAATTTTGCCCAGAGGGGCGCCTGCAGTTGGAAATGCGTGATCGGCAATGCCAAGCGCTGGAAAGAGGATGTCCTGGATCTGTACAACCCGGATTTGCGGAGTGACATCGCCGAGATGCACTTGCAGGCCCGTCTGCTGAACCGGGAGGGACAGACCGGTACGGTCCGTTTCAACTGGGAAGGTGGCGCTCCTTTCTCAAAGGTACTCGAGCTTTCCGGAACGATTCCGATTCCGCCCTATCTCAACCGCGCGTCCGAAGCGATTGATATCGAGCGTTATCAGACCCTGTATGCCCGTGAGCGGGGCTCTGTGGCGGCACCCACGGCCGGACTCCATTTCACGGAACGAGTGCTGGATGAACTTCGTTCCAAGGGGATCGATACCGAGACCGTTTGTCTGCATGTCGGCGCAGGCACTTTCCTTCCGGTCAAAACCTCACTTGTTTCGGAGCATCCGATGCATCGGGAGCCTTTTGTGGTGACGCGCAGCCTCGTGGAAAAGCTCCTGCACCGCCGGGGACCGGTCGTCGCGGTCGGAACCACTTCCGTCCGGACCCTGGAATCCCTGTACTATGTCGGTGTCAGCTGTCTGGAGGCGGGTCATCCGGAAGATGTCGCGCAGTGGGCACCCTATACGCGTACCTATTCTTATACGACAGAAGAGGCCCTGGAGGCGATACTCCGTTGCCTGGACCAGGAGGGGAAGGACACGCTGCAGGTCGGTACCCGGATCATCATCGTGCCCGGTTTTCCCTGGCGGCTGGTCAACAAGATGATTACGAATTTCCACCAGAGCGAATCCACGCTCTTGCTGCTGGTTTCCTCCTTCGTGGACGGGGACTGGAAAACCATCTATGATTATGCGCTCTCCCATGACTTCCGTTTTCTCAGCTATGGGGACAGTTCCCTCCTGGAGCGCAGATGATTTGCTTTTGAGAGGCAAAATCCTTACATTTGTACGATAAAACTGACAAGATATATGGACCAGAATCAGTTCAACGATATTGCTCCGTTCACCGATGAAGAAGCCGCCGCCGCCCTGTCGCGCCTGGCGAACCATCCGAATGTCCCCTGGATTTCCAAATACATCTTCCGCGACCAGCCGGAGACGTACCTCCGTGACATTTTGCGCGAGATTCATACGGTGGATGAATTCCAGAAGCAGGTGATGTCCTTTGCGATTGAATGGGTGATTACACATTCGGTCCATAATTTCTCTTATGACGGCCTGTCGAAACTGGAGTCCATCCCGGGCAAGTACCTGGCCATGTCCAACCACCGGGACATCATCCTGGATCCGGCCTTCCTGCAGATTATCCTTCACCGGAACAATCTCCCGACGACCCAGATCTGCGTCGGGGACAACCTGCTTTCCCACAAAAGCGTGGAACTGCTGATCCGTTCCAACCGGATGATCAAGGTGATCCGCGGCATCTCCGCCCGGGAACTGTACCTGTCTTCCCAGCATCTTTCAGAGTATATCCGCCAGACGATTACCTCCGGCGACAGTTCGGTCTGGATCGCCCAGCGCCAGGGCCGTACCAAAGATGGGATGGATGTTACGGAGCAGGGCCTCCTGAAGATGTTTGACATGAGCGGGACGAAGGATTTTGTACAGAACTTCCTGGAACTGAACATCGTACCGCTGAGTATCTCCTATGAATATGAGCCTTGCGATATTCTGAAGGCACGGGAAGTGATGATTTCCCGCCGCCAGAAATATGTCAAGACGGAGAACGAGGACCTGCAGAGCATCATGGTCGGCATCCGCCAGCCCAAGGGCAATGTCCACCTGAATTTCGGCGATCCGCTGACCGAGGCGGAAATCCGGGAGGCGGCAGAGTGCGACAAGAACGACCGCTACCAGCGTATCCGCCATGCCATCGACCGCCGGATTATCCAGGGCTACCGCCTGTGGAAGACCAACTACCTGGCCTACGACCTGATGAACGGGACGAAGAAGTATGCGGACCGTTACAGCGAGGACGACGAGAAGGCTTTCAAGGAGTATATGCAGCGGCAGATGGCGTATGCGGAGCCGGAACTCGACCGAAAGGAGCTCAGCGACATTTTCCTCCACATTTACGGGAATCCGGTCGCGTCCAAGGAAGCCTTCGAAGCCGAAGGATAGACTTTACGCTTGAATATGCACGTCGAGCTGCGGAAACGGGAACTGAATCCCATATTTCGCAGGTAATAGCGTGTAGATTGCCTCATTGAGGGAGAAATACGTGCTCCAGTAATCTCCCGCCTGGACCCAGGCCCGTACCACGAATTCCACGCTGCTGTCCTTCATTGCCATCAGTGCTACGAAAGGATCCGCCGCTCCCGGGGTCCCGGCGTTCAGAACGGACGGGTTCTCCGAAAGGATTTCCAGGACAGCTGCCTTCACGTCCGCGACATCAGTACCGTACTTGACGCTGATCGTCAGGTCGACCCGGCGAAGGGGGTGGGCGCTGTAGTTGTTGATATTGCCGTTGGACAGGGCGCCGTTGGGCAGGATAACGAGCCGGTTGTCGGTCGTGATCAGTTTCGTGGACACGATATTGATTTCCTTGACAAAACCGGAAAAACCTTGCGCCTCGATGAAATCACCGGCCTTGAAGGGCTTGAAAATCAGCAGCATCAGTCCGCCGGCAAAATTCTGGACCGTGCCGCTCAGCGCCATACCGATGGCCATGCCGCCCGCCGCCAGCAGGGCGGCCAGGGAAGTGGTATTGATTCCCAGGGTGCTGATGGTCAGGACGATGATGACAACCCAGAGCAGGATGGTCACCAGACTTTCCACAAAACCGGAAATGGTCTTTTCCGTCTTTTTCTTTTCAAAACCGCGGCGCAGCATCCGGCGGACCAGTTTGACCATCCAGGCGCCGACCAGATAGATCAACAGGGCGGCGAGCACCTTCAGGCCGAACTGGATGGCCTGCTGTCCGAGAAGGGCGAGCAGTTCATTGGGCGGCGTGTTTTTTAAAGTATCCACCAGCTGGATGGAATGGGCTTTCAGCGAGTCCGCAGACATCTGCCCGGCGATCTGTTCAGGCGCTGCCGCCTGCAGGATATGGTTCATCATCATCTTAGAGCGTAATAATCAAATAAGCCATATAGGCTATCCAGGTCAGGAAAAAGAGTACACCGTCCAGGCGGTCGACCACGCGGCGGCGTCCGACGATCACGCTGGTTCCCAGATACAGGGCGGACAGGGCGAGGGCGCTCAGGTCCACCCAGTCGATGTCCTGGAAAGAGAGCGGAGTAATGACGGCGGAAGTGCCGAGAATCAGCAGGATATTGAACAGATTGGAACCGATGACGTTTCCAAGCGCCAACTGTCCTTTTTTCTTGATGGCCGCAGCGATGCAGGTGGCCAGTTCCGGAAGGGAAGTGCCGCCGGCCAGGATGGTAACGGCGATGAATTTGTCGCTGACGCCGAGGAGGCGGGCGATATCGGTCGCGTTATCAACAAAAAGGCGGCCACCGAGAATCAGCGCGCCCAGTCCGCCGGCAACCATCAGGAGGGACACCCATAGTTTCCGTCCGGGGACATCAACGGAAGAGGATTCCTCCGTTTTCCCGCTGCGGAAGCAAAATACCATATAGGCGATGAAAAGAAGCAGGAAGAGCGCCCCGTCCCATCGGGAAAGCAGATTCTCTCCGATGCTGAAAATGGACAGCTTCATGCCCAGAAGGATCAGCAGGCCCGTCACGAAGAGATTCAGCGGGACGTCCCGCCGGATGTTTTCCCGTGTGACCGGAATGGGGAGAATCAGAGCGGTGATACCAAGAATCAGCAGGACATTGAAGATATTGGACCCGATAACATTTCCCACGGCGACATCGGCGTTGCCTTGAATGGCGCCGATCACACTGACAACCATCTCCGGGGCCGATGTGCCCATGCCGACGATGGTCAGTCCGATCACAAATTCGCTGAGCCCCCACCTTCGCGCCAGGGAAGATGCTCCGTCAACCAGCCAGTCGGCCCCGTAGACGATCAGGGCAAGCCCGAGGATCAGCCATACAATATCCAGTATCATGCTTCTTCTTTTGTTTTTCTACGGAGCGCAACAACGTTTTCGACGTGCATCGTGTGTGGAAACATGTCGACCGGCTGCACGGCCGTAATATCGTAGTCGGCGGCAAAAACCGCCAGGTCACGGGCCTGTGAGGCCGGATTGCAACTGACATAGACCATCCGCTCCGGGGCGGCTTCCAGGATGACCTTTGCGACGTCCGGGTGAATTCCGGCACGCGGAGGATCCAGGATAACGACATCCGGACGGCCGTTTTCCGCAATAAAGCGGCTGTTCAGCACATCTTTCATGTCGCCGGCATAGAAAACACAGTTCCGGATACCATTGGCCTCGGCATTCGCCTTTGCGTCCTCGATCGCCTCCGGAACATATTCGATCCCGACGACCTTGGCGGCCTTCCCGGAGACGAACTGAGCAATGGTCCCGGTACCGGTGTAGAGGTCGTAAACGGTTTCCACGCCGCTCAGCGCGGCAAAATCGCGGGCGACGCTGTACAGGCGGTAAGCCTGCGGGGAATTGGTCTGATAGAAGGACTTGGGGCCGATGCGGAATCGAAGTCCTTCCATGGTCTCGTAGATGGCGCTTTCGCCCTTATAGAGGATGCATTCCTGGTCGGAGATGGAGTCGTTCACTTTCTCATTGACGACGTAATACAGGGAGACAATCTCCGGGAAACGGGCGAGGAGGGCATCCAGCAGGGCTTCCCGCCGCTCTTTGTCCTCATAGCCGAAGCACACGATGAGCATGACCTCGCCCGCTTCGTTGGTCCGGACAAAGACGCCGCGAAAGTATCCCCGGTTCTCCCGTATATCATAAAACGGATAGCCGTTGCAGACGCAGAAGTCCTTGATAAAGAGCCGAATGGCATTGGAGGGCTCCCGCTGGAGGTGGCACTGCTTGATATCGAGTACTTTGTCGAAAAACTTCCCGACATGAAACCCCAGTCCCATTCTGTCTTCGGCCGGAATACCGTCAGGATCCTCGCCGCTGAGGACCCATCGCTTCGCAGAGGCACTGTATTCCAGCTTGTTACGGTAATAACGCGTCTTTTCGGAAGGGAGGGTCGGGCGGATTTCGGGGACATTGAGATGCCCGATGCGCACAAGCTGGTCCTCGACCTGCTGACGCTTGGCCTCGAGTTGCATCGGATAGGGGAGCGGCTGCCAGCGGCATCCCCCACAGACTCCGAAATGCGCACAGAAGGGTTCCAGACGGTCAGGGGAAGGGGAGACGAGTCGTTCGATCCGACCTTCCATGTAATTCTTCTTCTTTTTGAGAACCCGGATGTCCACCACGTCTCCCGGAACGGCAAAATCCACGAACGCCACCATGCCGTCCACATGGGCGAGGGCTTTTCCCTCGGCCGCTACGGCTTCAATGCTTACGTTCTCCAGCAGGAGGTCTATGCGTCGTCTCGACATGATTTCTACTGTTCAATCTTACAAAGATACAAAGAAATCCCCACTACTCCAAGTCATACTCGTGCTCATAGTCAAACTCCAGATCCAGGTCACGCTCTGGAAGTTCCTGTGAATCAAACTCCTGAAATGGACAGAATAGTTCAGCGGAAGTCATCTCTTCGACAATATCCTGGAGGTGGGAGGGGAGGGTGGTGAAGAGGTTGTAGCCGCTTTGTGCCTCGATCCGGTTCACAGATGCGGAGACCTGGTAGACACTGCCGGGCGGACAGCCGGCCGCAGGAACGATAAAGGCGATGGATTTCCAGCCGAGGGCGCTCTGTGTCCGTCGGCAAAGAGCCAGGAACCATCCGTCCCGCCAGGGTCCATAGACTACAGTCGTAGGGGAATGGGGCTTCTCCGCGGCCCATTTCCGGGCCTCTTCCCAGACCGGGACGAGCAGCTCGGGACAGCGGAGCGTATCGGGGTGGAGGTCCAGCGCGTACCATTTCGGCGGGTCCTCCCGCGTGTCAGCCCCCTGCCAGCGTCCTTGATGCAGGCGGATGAATCCGTCCATCTGCCCGTCCGCGCGCTCGGGAAGACCGTAATGCGGCAGCAGATGGCGGGCCCGGGCGCTTCTCACGCTGATCCGGGCCTCCTTCAGCTGGAGGACGCTCTGGGCCGCTGCCGTCATGGACAACAGCGAAAGGCAGAAGAATATGAGCCATTTCCGGTACATGGACTTGCAAAGATAGAAAGTTTTCGCGTATCTTTGTGAATGGATGAAGTATTTGACCCTCACATCGACGGATCCGCACTACAACATGGCGTTCGACCAGTATGTGCTGGAACGCTTCGAGGTGCCGGAGCCCGTGTTCTACCTTTGGCAGAACCGTCCTTCCGTCATCATCGGGGAGAACCAGAGCGCTTATGCGGAAGTGAATCTTCCGTATTTGGAAGAGCAGGGGATTGCGCTTGCGCGGCGGGTAACCGGCGGGGGAGCCGTCTATCACGACCTCGGCAATCTGAACTACACGATTGTCGGCCGCACCCGCGACCTGGAGAGAGATTATCCGGCTTATGCCCGTCTGGTGGCGGATGCGCTCCGTCAGATGGGCCTTCCGGTAGAGATGAGTGGCCGTAACGATATCCTCCTGGATGGGCGCAAATGCTCGGGATACGCCAAACGCCTCTGGAAAGACCGCTTGATGGTCCATGGAACATTAATGTTTCGCGTTGATATAGAGGTACTTACAAAAGCATTAAGCACGCCGGGAAGTAAATTATCCACCTCGGGGATTGCTTCTGTCCGCAGCCGGGTGGCCAATTTGGCAGATCATCTGCCCGAAGGGATGACAATCAGGGATTTTCAGAAGGATTTACACCGGATTCTGGCCCAAAATGATGACGAAATCGTGCTTCCAGATACTTCTAAGGAAGAAATTGAGCGTCTATCTGCCGAGAAATTCCGTTCCGAGTCGTGGATTTTCGGCCGTTCTCCGAAGACAGATTTCGCTTGCATCCAAAAATTCGACTGTGGTACGGTCCGCGCCGACTTTTCCGTGAATAATGGCCGAATCAGTGATCTACGTTTCAGCGGTGATTTTCTCGGGAATGTTTCGACTGCTGCGCTGGAAATACAACTGAATGGATGCCCGTACACGCCTCGGGCGCTTCAGGAGCGGGTTCCGGACAAGATATCAGAGTATTTTGATCAAATGGACAAAAAATCTTTTATCCAATATTTGTTATACAATTTATATTATGTTAAGTAACATGGAAAAGTTTTTAAATGATTGATTTGAAGTTATCTTTTTTTTTGCTAAATTTGCATCTGATATATAAGAAGAAACAAACTTATGAAAAAAATTCTGACAGCAATCCTCTCGGGCGCCCTCTTTCTCTCCCAGGCAGTCTATGCCCAAGATAATGGAATCCATATCGGCGTAGCACCGGAACTCGGTCTGGACGGTGTCGGTGTCGACCTCGCGATTCAGCCCTATCTTTCTTTCCTTCAGGTCCGTGCCGGCTTCTCGTTTGTCCCCTATACCTACAAGTCCAAGACCTTCACCCTGAATGAGGTGAAATTGATGAACAACTATCGGGCAAACGGCGACATTTCCCTCAATGTCCATCCGAATTTTGACAATATCCACCTTCTCGTGGACTATTATCCTTTCTCCAGCGGCAATTTCCATATTACTGCCGGTGGCTATTTCGGATTGAAGGGAAATGACGGCCTGATCAATATTTCAACCGCTCAGCCGGTTCCGCTGGAGCATCAGACCGGTGGAAGCTGGGCCCCTGCAAAGAACGACTATGGAAAAACCGGCCTGGAAGTCAAGGACAGCGAAGGCAACCAGCGTTATATCATTACGACGGACACGGAGGGCTACCTCCGTGCGAGCCTGGCCATGGGAAAGCCCCTGGCCAATACCAAACTTCCTTCGGTCTACCCGTATCTTGGCATCGGTTTCGGCCGTCCGTTTGCCGGAAGCCGCGTTTCGTTCAATTTCGATCTCGGCGTGATCTATTGCGGCAATTATACCGTCAATGTCATGGGCTACTCCCCTTCCAAGTTCGAAGCCTATGACGAAGCGCACTGGTATTCCGTAGAACGGGATGACCTCGCCAATATCCTCGAATCGGTCTCTCAGGATAATAAAGATTCGGTGATGGGCATTGCAGACAAGGTTTATCCCTGGCTGAACAAGCTTCCGATTGCACCGATGATGCGTTTCTCCCTCTTTATCAAGATTATTTAATTCATTAAAAACCATAACGTTATGAAAAAGTATTTTGTTATTCTCGCGGCGGCAATGCTCCTTCTTCCCCTTGCCTGCAACAAGAAAAATGACGACGCTGCGGTCGTTGACCTGAACAAGCCGGTCCCGACTGCTGAGAAAGCGGTCTCCTATACGCTGGACCAGCCGGCCACTCCTCCGAAACCCGAAGACGAGATTTTCACCGATGTGACCCGTACGGATGACAATACCCTCGCCATCACGGCCGAGAAGAATGGCGAGAAGACCTGCTACTCCGGTCCTTGTGTCGAGGTGAATGCCAATAAGTGGACGATGAAGGACGGTGTCGATCAGTTCGAGGTTGAGATTGTGGAAAAGAAAGCCTCTCCCGTTTACTCTGTCACGGTCAAGCACAACGGCGTGACCTATACCGCCACCGCGACTCCGAAAGTCAAGATGACGACGAACCCGGTCCTTCTGACCGGCATTGCCCGCAAGTTCGCCGTGAAACAGACCACGATTTCCGTCCAGCTTCCCAACAACGACAAACTCGCCGGCGCCCATTCCGAAGATGGCTGCGACCTTCCGAAGATTGCTGAATACATGAAGAATACCGGCGAACTGGAATTCGACTATGATTTCACCGGTTATGTCGTCAAGACCCTTGAGCTTGACTCTTTTGGCAACATCGTCATCACCTTTACCGGAAAGCCTGCTTACAAGGGTGAGTTCAGCATCGACAATGCCGGTAAGTTTGCTTATGAACTGGATGTCAAAGATGAAGGTGACAACCCGATTTTCAACGGCGCTGCCGAGGGCAAGATCTCTCTGGATATCCAGAAGGGTCGCGTCCTGGTGGAACTGGCCGCCAGCGGCGTATCCAAGAAGGAAGAAGAGTACAAGGCAACAGTCCAACTGCTGCTGGTTCCTGTGACCCAATAAGGATGCTTCCCATTTATGATAAAACCGGTCTGCCGATGGCGGGCCGGTTTTTTGTTATTTGAGCGGAAAAATGTAACTTTGTGGACCTTTAACGAAAAACACAGAATGGCTGTAACCATCAAACAAGTTCAATCGCGACGGGATCTCCGCCGCTTTGTCAAGTTCCCCTTGGAACTTTATAAAGACTGCCCTTATTTTGTTCCCAGCCTCTTTTCGGATGAAATGACGGCGCTCAATCCGAAGAAAAACCCGATGGGCAACTATTCCCTTTCCGCGAGATTCCTGGCCTACAAGGACGGAAAACTCGCCGGGCGGGTCGTGGCGATTATCAACCGGATTGCCAATGAACACTGGAAGCAGGCCGAGGTGCGGTTCGGCTGGATCGATTTCATCGATGACCGCGAGGTTTCCCAGGCTCTGATCGAGGCGGTGATCGCTTTTGGAAAAGCGCATGGCATGACCCGGATCACCGGCCCCCTGGGCTTTACGGATTTTGACAACGAAGGCTGTGTCATCGAAGGTTTTGACGACATCTCCTCCTATGCGCTGAAATACAATTACCCCTATTATGGCGCCCATTTCGAGGCGATGGGCTTCGGGAAGGCGAACGACTGGCTGGAATACCGGGTCTATGTTCCCGCTCAGGTCCCCGACAAAGTCGTCAGGGCCTGCGGCATCCTGAAAGAGCGCTACGGTGTCCGTCTCCGGAAGATCAACAAGCGCGAGGTCCTGCACGAGCACTATGGCCGGAAAATTTTCGACCTGGTGAACCGGACGTATTGCGAACTGTTTGATTATACGGTACTTCCGGACGAAGTGATTGACCAGTATGTCAAGACCTACCTGAGCTTGCTGGACTTGAAATATGTCACGCTGGTCGAAGACAAGGATGGAAAACTGATTGCCCTGGCCGTGAATATGCCCTCCATCGCCCATGCCGTCCAGAAAGGCCGCGGCTATCTCTTCCCGCTGGGATGGTGGTATCTCATCCGCTCCATGTATCTGAAGCACGAGGAGGCGCTGGAAATGATGCTGATTGCCGTCGATCCCGAGTGGCGCAACCGCGGGGTCCATGCCCTGCTGTTCAACGACTTGATTCCAAGCCTGATCGAGGGCGGATTCAAATATGGCGAATCCAATGCGGAAATGGAGACCAACAACAAGGTCCAGAATCTGTGGAACCTTTACGAGAAAGAATTCAAACGCCGCCGGCGTGTCTTTACCAAGGATATTTAAGTGATATGAGTGCGTCTTCCCAGCTACTGCCTCCCCTGCCGGAGCGCATGCGTCCCCGTTCGCTCTCCGACTATGTCGGTCAGCGCCACCTGGTCGGTGAAGGCTGTGTGCTGCGCAAGATGATTGAAAGCGGCAATCTCTCTTCTTTCATCCTATGGGGCCCTCCCGGTGTCGGGAAGACCACCCTGGCCCATATCATCGCCCAGACCCTCGACCGGGATTTCTTTACCCTGTCGGCGGTCACCTCGGGCGTCAAAGAAGTCCGTGAAGTCTTCGAAAAGGCCCGGAGCAACTCGCTTTTCAGCCAAAAAGGAGCGCCCATTCTGTTTATCGATGAAATCCACCGATTCAACAAAGCCCAGCAGGATGCCCTGCTCGGAGCCGTGGAGACGGGGATCATCGTCCTCATCGGAGCCACGACGGAGAATCCCTCTTTCGAAGTGATCACTCCCCTGCTGTCCCGCTGCCAGGTCTTCGTGCTGAAATCGCTGGAAAAAGAGGATTTGCAAGCCCTGCTGGACCGCGCACTCCGGGAGGATGTCCTGCTGAAGGACAAGCCCATTGAACTACAGGAGACCGAGGCCCTGATGCGCTACAGCGGCGGGGATGCCCGGAAACTGCTGAATGTGTTGGAAATCGTGGTGGACTCCCTCGCTGGACACTCTCCCATTGTCATTGACAATGAATCGGTTACCTCCTCTATCCAGGAGAACATGGCCATCTATGACAAGGACGGTGAGATGCATTACGACATTATCTCGGCCTTCATCAAGAGTATCCGCGGGTCGGATCCCAACGCGGCCATCTATTACCTGGCGCGGATGATTGACGGCGGGGAGGATCCCCTGTTTATCGCCCGCCGGCTCTGCCTTTCGGCCGCTGAAGACGTGGGGCTGGCCAATCCGAATGCCCTGCTGCTCGCCAATGCCTGTTTCGAGGTGGTGTCCAAGATCGGCATGCCGGAGGGGCGGATCCCGCTGGCCGAGACAACGGTGTATCTGGCCTCCTCCCCCAAGAGCAATGGCTCTTACATGGCGCTCGAAGAGGCGCTTGCCGAAGTGAAGAAATCCGGCAACCTGCCGGTCCCCCTCCCGATCCGGAATGCCCCGACCTCCCTGATGAAGGACCTGGGCTACAGCGACGGGTACAAGTATGCCCATGATTATCCGGGGCATTTCGTCGACATGGAATTCCTGCCCGATGCGCTGCGCGGGCGGGTGTTCTATCATCCGCAGCCGAACAAGCACGAAAACGTTCTCCGTGCCTATCTCGAGGCCTGCTGGCCGAAATATTATCAGAAAGGATAGCCGACGCCGAAGTGCAGGGCGTAGTTGCTGGGGAACCACTGCCGGGGCCCCACCCAGCGGTCCCCCCGCTCGCGCTGCGGGTCGTGGAGCCGCATGCCCATGTCAATCCGGGCGACAAGGAAATTCAGGTTCAGGCGGATCCCGACGCCCCAGTCCAAGGCGATGGTCTCAGGCAGCTGGGCGTTGAATCGGAAGGCTGATACGCCCGTGAGCGCCTCCAGTTCGGGATAGTCTTTCAGCCAGTCGTGGATATCCCAGATATTGCCGGCATCGGCGAAGAGCGCTCCTTCCAGTTTCCAGAAGAGCGGGAAACGGTATTCCAGATTGGCTTCCAGTTTCATTTCTCCCGCCTGGCTCGGAATGGTAAAGACGTAGAGGGGCTTTTCCGTGCCGGGCCCCAGCGCACGGGCCTGCCAGCCTCGCATCGAGTTGGCGCCACCGGCATAGAACTGCTTTTCAAACGGCATGGAAGTAGAATTGCCGTAGGCATAGCCGGCCCCGGCGAGTACTCTCCAGGCAATGGCATGCTTCTCGTCGCGGCCGAAACGGAGTGTCTGGGCAAATTGGAATTCAGCCCGGACGTACTGGGAGTAAGGTATGTTCCAGATGGTATGGTTGCCAAAGTTGTCGGTCGGCATGGCTGAGTTGAACAGGCTCAGCAGATTGCCGGACAGGTCAAAGGACAGGCGGTAATAGCGGAAAGAGGATTGGGGCAGCGGACTGGGATCCGTGGTAAAATACAGGATTCCCCCGATTCCGAGATCGAAGTGGTCGCTGTAGGCATTGGCCAGGAAGGGATTCGACAGGGTCCGTAACAGGAAGTCCTGGTCCATGTCGAAGAGGCGGACAATATTCCCCTGGAAAGGATAGAACTGGTAATTGAACTTCTGCCAGAGGATGCCGGAATAACCGAATGCGGCCGAGATGATGGTCCTGCGGTATTCCGGACGGTCCTGGTAGCTGAACGCGAGAGAGATGTCCGTCCGCGGGATGTTCTGGCTTTTGAACACCCGGTTCGGGAGTCCGATGAATTTCGGGAAACGGATGCTGCTCGAAAGGCTGATCTCATTGGAACGGATGTCGGTCTTGGGCTTGAACTGGAAATTGCCTTTGACCGAGAGGTTGAGCTGCTCTCCGCCTCGGAAAATATTCCGATGGAAGTAATTGACCTGCGGGGAGATACCAATCAGTCCCGTGGAGTTGACGGAGGCTTCGAGTTTGGCTTTGAAGCCATGGATGCCGCCGGTGGTCATGTTGATGTCGCAGTCGACGGTCTGGTCCGCGCCGGGAGTCGTCGTGATATTGATGCTGTTGAACACATTGAGGTTCGATAGTCGGGTATAGGCCAGGTTGACACGGCTTTCGCTGTAGGTCTCGCCGGGGCGCAGGACATTCAGGTTCTCGATGATGGAGGGACGGATGTGGACATTCTCGGGGTGGGAGACCCGAACGCGGCCGATGGTATACTTCTGGTGCTCGGTCGCGTTGGCAGGATTGTCATCCCGTCCATAATCCCGGATGGCGATACGCAGGTCGGCCTCCCCCGGGGTCTGCAGGGTGTCTGCCTCGAAGAAGAAGAAACGCTTGTCGAAGCCATAGTAACCGATGTTCCGGAAATAGCGGGCGCTTCGGTCGGATTCTTTTTCCAGGAGCGATTCGCTCAGCCACTCCCCTGCCTTGACCGTCACATTCTTCCGGTCCCGTTCGTAATCATCGGCGAAACTTCCGTAAGAGGGAATCTCGAAATCCACCGAGCGGATTTTGTAACGCCGGCCGAGCGTGACAAAATAATGGACATATACTTTGCGACCTTTCACCTCCACGCGGCTGTCCACCGTAGAGCCGTAATAGCCGAGGTAGGTCAGGTGCGTTTCCATGTTCCGGATGCTCTCGTCCACCATGGCGGGATTATAGACCACCGGCGCTTCACCGATCTTGCGGAAAAAGCCGGCCAGGCCGTCTGTCTTGTGGCCGGACCAGTTGTAGATGGACAGGAAGGGGTTCCAGTCGAACAGGAGGGAGCTGTTCGGTTTCTGCCGGATATAGGAACTCAGCTGGGAGGTTCGGAAGGCAGGATCATCCGCCTGAACGGTGTTCTTCGCCAGACGATACTCTCCGTCACTGAGGGAGCGCGTCGTACTGCAGGAGACAGCCACAATCCCCGCAAGGAGACCCAAGATGATATTTCTGCCATTCATTCTTGCAAAATTAACATTTTCCCCGCATTTTTTCGTTATATTTGCATACTTTTATAAAATGGATTGATTTTTTATGCTAGGCTGAAATGAAGAACAAGTACATCGACCTGGTCGAACAGACGTTCGACTTCCCGCAGGATGAATTCATGGTCGTCGACGGGAATTTGATGTTCAACGACATCGATCTGATGGAAATCATCGATCGTTACGGCACGCCGCTGAAGCTGACGTATTTGCCGAAGATCTCCTCCCAGATCCAACGCGCCAAGCGCCTGTTCAAGGTGGCCATGGCCAAAGCGGACTACCAGGGCGACTACCATTACAGCTACTGCACCAAGAGTTCCCAGTTTGCCTTTGTCCTCCATGAGGCCCTCCGCAACGACATCCACCTGGAGACCTCTTCCGCCTATGACCTGGACCTGATTGAAGCCCTGGAAAAAGACGGCTCGGTCACAAAAGAGGACCTCTATATTATCTGCAACGGCTTCAAACGGCCGCAGTATGTGGAAAACATCGCCAAGATGCGCAAGGAAGGATGGAAAAAGATTATCCCCGTGCTGGACAACAAGAATGAATTCGAGGATCTGGCGGACCTGATTGATGAAGAAACCTATCTCGGGATCCGCATCGCCTCCGAAGAGGAACCGAACTTCGATTTCTACACCTCGCGGCTCGGCATCCGCTACAGCGACATCGTCAGATTCTACAAAGACAACATCGCCAAGCATCCGAACTTCCATTTGAAGATGCTGCATTTCTTCATCAACACGGGCATCCGTGACACCGCCTACTACTGGAACGAACTGTCCAAATGCGTGAAGGTCTATTGTGAGCTGAAAGCCATCTGCCCGGAACTGGACAGCTTGAATATTGGTGGCGGACTTCCGAACAAGACCTCCCTGGCGATGGATTTCGACTATGAGTATATGGTTGAAGAGATCATCAACCAGATCAAGGTGAACTGCAATGCGATGGGCATCGAAGAACCGGACATTTTCACCGAGTTCGGCAGCTTTACCGTGGGAGAAAGCGGAGCGACAATTTTCAAGATCCTGGACATCAAGCAGCAGAACGACCGGGAGAAGTGGTATATGATTGACAATTCCTTCATGACCTGCCTGCCGGATACCTGGGGACTGAACCAGCGCTTTATCCTGCTGCCGATCAACAAGTGGAACGACGAGTACCAGCGGGTTTTCCTGGGCGGACTGACCTGCGACAGCCAGGATTTCTACAATGCGGATTATCACGCGAACGCCATTTTCCTTCCGACCATCCGTTCCCGGCGGGAAAGTCTCTATATCGGCTTTTTCCATACGGGAGCCTATCAGGAAGCCATTTCCGGCTACGGCGGCATCAAACACTGCCTGCAGCCGTCTCCGAAACACATTCTCATCGACCGCGACAAGGAAGGGCACCTGGTGACCAGGGTGTTTGCCGAAGAACAGTCTGCCGCCTCGATGCTTAAACTTCTTGGATATTGATATCGGCAGCTGAAATAAAGTTTATCAAGTCACTCTCGCAGAAGAAGTTCCGCGACGAGCAGGGGCTATTTGTCGTAGAAGGCGAGAAGATGGTCGCCGAGGCGGAAGCCTCTCCTCTGGAGGTGGTCCAGGTATGGCGCCGGGCCGCCATCGGCGAAGTGGCCATGTCCCGGATTTCTTCGCTTGCCTCCCCTTCTCCGGTGCTGGCCGTGGTCCGGAAACCGGCGGACCTCCACCAGGGCAAGATGCCCGGAAGAGGGCTTTACCTGGCCCTTGACTGCATCCGCGACCCCGGCAATATGGGGACGATTCTCCGCATCGCCGACTGGTTCGGCGTCGATGCGGTGTACGCCTCGCCCGACAGCGTGGACCTTTTCAATCCCAAGGTGGTCCAGTCCACGATGGGCGCCATTTTCCGTGTCCGTTTCCATTACACCGACATCCCGGCCCTTTGCCGGAAGGTGCTCCAGGACGGCGGACAGGTCTACGGCACCTTCCTGGACGGAAAAAACATTTATCACCGATCGCTGGATAACGGGATGGACGCCCCGTCGGTGATTGTCATCGGCAGCGAGTCGCACGGCATTTCCCCCGAGGTGGCTGCCTGCGTTTCCGACCGGCTGTATATCCCTCCCTATCCTGCGGGAGACCCGGGCTCCGAATCCCTGAATGCAGCGGTGGCGACTGCAATTGCCGTTGCCGAATTTAGAAGACGTTAAATTATTGATTCATAACTAATTGACATGAAAGATTCCATCATCATCCTCTGCGGAGGCGGCCCGGCTCCGGGCATGAACACCGTCGTGTTCTCTGTTGCAAAGACCTTCCTTTCCAACGGTTACCGTGTCATAGGTCTGCACGGTGGGTACAGCGGTCTTTTCTCTAAGACACCCCGCATCGAGGATATTGATTTCTTCAAGGCTGACGCCTATTTCAACCGGGGCGGCAGTTATCTGCAGATGAGCCGTTTCAAGCCGACGGACAAGGATTTCGAAGAGAATTTCAACCTCTCCCTTTTCCAGGACAATCACATCAAACTGCTGGTGACGGTGGGCGGTGACGATACGGCCTCCACGGCCAACCGCATTGCCAAATTCCTGGAAGCCAAACAGTATCCGATCCACAATATCCATGTGCCGAAGACCATCGACAACGACCTGCCGCTTCCGAACAATACCCCTACCTTCGGTTTCAATTCCGCCAAGGATGAGGGTGCCCATCTGGCCCGCACCGTCTATGAAGATGCCCGCACGAGTGGAAACTGGCTGATTATCAGTGCCATGGGTCGCAGCGCCGGTCATCTGGCCCTCGGGATTGGCGAGGCGACGCATTGCCCGATGACCATCATCCCCGAAATGTTCAACAAGACGGAGATCACCCTGGACAAGATTGTCAACCTGGCCCTTTCCGCCATTCTCAAGCGCAATATCCTGGGAATCCCTTATGGCACGGTCGTCGTTGCAGAAGGGGTTTTCCATGATCTCGACCCGCAGGAGATCAAGAATGCCGGTGTCAGCATGACCTATGACGAGCATGGTCATCCCGAGCTCGGCAAGATTTCCAAGGCGGTCCTTTTCAACGACATCCTGGATAAGAAATTCAAACAGATCGGTCTTAAGGTAAAGACCCGTCCGGTGGAAATCGGCTACGATGTCCGCTGCCAGGATCCGATTGCCTATGACCTGACATACTGCACGGAACTCGCCATGGGTGCTTACGAACTCTTCCGGAAGGGTGAAACCGGCTGCATGGTCTATGTCGATGCTTTCGGCGAGGCCAACCCCCTCTATCTGAAAGACCTTCAGGGGGAGGACGGAAAGATTCCGCCGCGCCGGGTTGCCATCGAAGGGGGAATCGCTCAGAATTACTATGCTCACATTTGCCATTTCATCACGCCGGCCGATTATGAGGCGGCGAAGAAATATGTCTCCGATCCCCAGGCATACGACTTCAAGAAGATCTTGAATTGGTAGTGTGAAACAAATTATCTATCAAATGCTTCCCCGTCTTTGGGGAAGTGGTAAGTTTTCAGCGGTCGACACCAGGTCCCTTGCCTATCTGAAGTGGCTTGGTGTCGATGCTGTATGGTACACCGGACTCATCCGGCATGCCAGTGGATCCAGCGGGGAAAAAGTGGTCAAGGGAGATGCCGGCTCGCCCTATGCCATCACGGATTACTACGATGTCAATCCCTATCTGGCGGACGACCCTTCCCGCCGGATGGAAGAGCTGGAAGCCCTGGTGAAGCGGACGCATGAGGCAGGGCTGAAGTTTCTGATGGACTTTGTCCCCAACCATGTCGCCCGGGAATACAGCGGCGCGGCGGCGCCGGAAGGCATCCGCCCGCTCGGCGAGGGAGACGACCCGTCGGTCCACTGGAAGGCGGAAAATGACTTCTACTACTATCCGGGCGAAGCGCTAAAGCTCCCCGTTGCCTCTGATTATGAGGAGTTTCCGGCCAAGGCATCCGGCAATGCCTTTACCCCTTCCCCCTCCATCAACGACTGGTGGGAGACCATCCGGCTGAACTACTGCCCATGGCCCACCCGGACCTGGGAGAGGATGTACGCCGTGGTCCGTTACTGGGCCTTGAAAGGAGTGGACGGCTTCCGCTGCGACATGGTGGAAATGGTCCCGCCGGAATTCATGAAATGGCTGATGGAGCGCATCCGGCACGAGTTTCCCAAGGTCCAGTTTATCGCGGAAGTCTATCAGACGGACAAGTACGCGATGTACATCGAAGAGGTCGGTTTCGACCTCCTCTACGACAAGTCCGGCTTGTACGATACCTTGCGCAGGGTGCTCTGCGAGGGTGTGACGGCCCAGGCCATCTCCTGGAACTGGCAGATGCTCGGGGATCTCCAACCCCGGATGCTGAACTTCCTGGAAAACCATGACGAGCAGCGCCTGGCCTCGGATTTCTTTGCCGGAGCACCGGAAAACGCTTATGCGGCCCTGGCGGTCTCCCTGCTGCTGAACACGGCACCGTTCATGCTGTATTTCGGCCAGGAAGCCGGGGAAAGAGGCATGCAGGCGGAGGGATTCAGTGGCCTGGACGGCCGTACTTCCATTTTTGACTGGTGCAAAGTTCCGGCCCTGGAGTCCCCCGACGAGGCGGTGCTCGGTCGCTACCGGGAGATTCTCTCTCTGGCGCGGGAGCGGGTTTTTGCGGAAGGAAAGACCTTCGACCTGGGCTATTGCCAGGGAGCGGGCTTCAATCCCGACCGCCATTTCGCTTTTCTCCGTTCGTGGGGAAAAGACTGTCGCCTGGTGGTCGCGAATTTCGGCGCCGCTGCGCGTGTGACCGTCCGGATTCCCCCGGAGGCACTGGCTTACCTCGGCGTGAAGACGGATCGGACAGTCCTGACCCTCGAAGTCGCTCCCCGCGATTTCGCATGGACAAAACTTTGATTTTTCTCTGACATTGCTTATCTTTGTATCTTGCGTACATACACGTGCGCGCACGATACATGCAAAGGCAGGAAGCACAGCAACGAATCGAGACCCTGAAGGCCGTTCTCTGGGAGAACAGCCGGAAGTATTATGTCGAGAATGCGCCGACGATGTCGGACTACGACTATGACCAGTTGATGCACGAACTGGAAGCGCTGGAAGCAGCTTTTCCGGACCTCAGGACAGCGGATTCCCCCACCCAGCGCGTGGGCTCGGACAGCGAGGGCGGCTTTGCCAAGTATCCCCACAAATATCCGATGCTTTCGCTCGGGAACACCTATTCCATCGGGGAGGTGGAAGAGTTCGCCCAGCGCGCCGTCAAATCCCTGGACAGAGGCTTTACTTTCTGCTGCGAACTGAAATTTGACGGAACGGCCATCTGCCTGACCTACCGCGGCGGCCGCCTGTTCCGTGCCCTGACCCGCGGGGATGGCGTGATGGGCGATGACGTCACCGCGAATGCCCGCCAGATCGCCAACATTCCTCACGTCCTGAAAGGAACGGGATTCCCGGACGAATTCGAGATCCGGGGCGAAATCCTGATGCCCTATGACTCGTTCGAACGGCTGAACCGGGAACGGGAAGTAAATGAAGAGCCTCTTTTCGCCAATCCGCGCAATGCCGCCAGCGGTTCCCTCAAGTTGCAGGATCCCGAAGAGGTGGGACGGCGCGGTCTGCTGTGTACGCTCTACCACATCCCGACCGGTCAGGTGGACTACAAGACCCATGACGAGGCGCTCCGTGCGGCGGAGAGCTGGGGCCTTCCGGTCTCTCACGAACGCCGGATCTGCCAGGATATCAACGAAATCGAGGCTTATATCGCCCATTGGGACTCGGAGCGGAAGAATCTTCCCTTTGCCACCGACGGCATTGTGATCAAGATTAATGAGATGGACTCCCAGCGGCAACTGGGCTATACGGCCAAGTCACCCCGCTGGGCCGTCGCCTATAAATTCAAGGCCGAGCAGGCCCTGACGCCAATCCTGTCCATCGATTACCAGGTGGGACGGACCGGTGCCGTCACGCCGGTCGCCAACCTGGAACCGGTCTTCCTTTCCGGGACGATGGTCAAACGCGCCACCCTTGTGAACGAGGACCAGATGCGCCTGCTGGACATTCATGAAGGAGACTGCGTCTATGTCGAAAAGGGGGGCGAGATTATTCCGAAAATTACCGCTGTGGAACCTTCCCGGCGCCTTCCGGGCGCCCGGATCCCCTCTTTCCCGCTGCGCTGCCCCGACTGCGGGACGCCGCTGGTCAAGTCCGAGGGCGAGGCCAAATGGTTCTGCCCGAATACGGATGGCTGCCCGACGCAGATCAAAGGCAAACTTGAGCATTTCGTCTCCCGCAAGGCGATGAACATCCTCTGCGGCGAGGCGACCGTGGAACAGCTTTACTCGCTCGACCTGGTCCGGACACCAGCGGATTTCTATGACCTGAGCGAGCGGGAACTCCTCCTGCTGGAAGGATGGAAGGAACGCTCCGCCAGGCGTTTTCTGGACAGTATCCGTCAATCGCGGAAGGTGAGTTTCGAGCGGGTCCTTTTCGCGATTGGGATTCGCTTTGTCGGTGAGACGACGGCGCGGGACATCGCCCGTCATTTCGGGAATATCGACGCCATTGCGGCAGCCACGAAAGAGGAACTGCTCGAGGTGCGGGATGTCGGCGAGGTCATTGCGGAGAGTGTGGTCACCTATTTCCGTGACCCTCGTCACCTGGAAGAGATTTCCCGCCTGAAGGCGGCCGGATTGCAACTGTCCGTCGAATCCCCCGCCGAGGCGGCTTCTGAGGCCCTGATGGGCCAGAGCATTGTCATCAGCGGCAATTTCAGCATTTCCCGCGACGAGATGAAGGCGCTGATCGAGGCCCATGGCGGCAAGAACAGTTCTTCGCTTTCGGGAAAGACCTCCTTCCTGCTCGCCGGCGAAAAACCGGGACCGGAAAAGATGAAGAAGGCGGCCGAGCTGGGCATACGGGTCCTCTCGGAGGCTGACTTCCGCTTGCTGCTGCCGGGGATGGAAGCTCCCTCCCCCGAGAGCGTCCGGGATGAAGTGGAACCAACTTTGTTTTAAGCGATGATCAAGCGGCTGATTCATTCCATTCAGGTCCTGATCCGGTGGCTCGCCATCTGGATCGGGAACATTGTCAGCTTCTTCACGCACGACATGTGGCTTGTCAAACACGAAGACCTCGGGAAATGGAAGTCCCGTATGCTCCGGGACGCCAAGATCGTGTACCTGATGATGGACACGTTCTCCGACCAGAAAATCGGCTTCCAGGTGACGGCGCTCGCCTATCAGTCCATGATGTCGGTTGTCCCCTTCCTGGCCATTGCCTTCTACCTGACGGCCGGTGTGGGCCTTTCCGACCAGCTGGCGGACTTCCTGTATGCCAACGTCAACAATGAGCGGCTCATCGGAGCGCTGCTGAATGCGGCGAACAACATCCTTACAACGGCCCAGAGCGGTCTCTTCGGCTTTATCAGCATGCTCTCCTTCATCTGGATCCTCATCTGGCTGATGCTTTCCGTCCGTCGGGTCTTCAACAATGTCTGGAAAGTGGAGAAGGAACAGAATTTCCTGCGTTCCCTGGGCATCGGCTTCGGCGTCCTGCTGCTCTCCCCTTTCGTGATCCTGTTGTTCTTCTCCGGAACGGTGCTCTATTCCCAGGTGCTGACCCTGATCTTCCCTGGGGACTTCTTCCTGTCGGAGCAGGTACGGAGCCTGCTGTCCTGGGCCCTGTTCGCCGTGATGGCCATCCTGCTGATGAGCCTGATGTTCAAATGGATTCCCGGGACCAAGGTCCAGTACCGGCATGCCTTCAAGGGAGCGCTCATCGCCGGTATCGGCTTCACGCTGATCCAGTACCTCTACCTGGAGACCCAGGTCATGGTGGCGAAGCAAAGCGCCGTGTACGGTGTCCTTGCCGCCATTCCCCTCTTTATGGTCTGGCTGAATTTCGGATGGACCATCATCCTGTACGGCGCCGAACTGTCCTACGCTTTCCAAAACTGGAAGCAGTACGAAAAGAGTATCCAGGAACTGGATGATAAGATTGAAAGCGACCGCCGGCACATGCATCTGAAGAAAAGATAAGTTATGGCATATTCAGAGTTTACAGAGAAGGATTATCAACTCATCGAGCGTGACTGGGCCGTCCTGCGCGCTTCCGCCCAGCGGCGCTGCGCTTCCGAGCGGGAACTGGGGATTGTGGAGAAGGCTTTCAAGTTCGCCAACGAGGCCCATAAAAACGTGCGCCGACGCAGTGGAGAGCCTTATATGCTCCATCCCATCGCCGTCGCCCAGATTGTCGTGGATAACATCGGCCTCGGGTATAAATCCATCTCTGCGGCCCTGCTCCATGACGTCGTCGAGGATACGGAATATACGATAGAGGACCTTCGCGGCATCTTCGGAGACAAGATTGCCACCCTGGTGGACGGCCTGACCAAAATCAAGAATGTGCTGGACACCAAGCAGGACGACATGCCGCCGGAAAGCCTCCAGGCCGAGAATTTCAAACGGATCCTGCTGACGCTCAACGATGATGTGCGCGTGGTGTTGATCAAACTGGCGGACCGCCTCCACAATTGCCGGACCATTGAATTCATGCCGGAACACAAGCGGGACAAGATCCTTTCGGAGACGATGTTCATCTTCATTCCCCTGGCCCATCGGCTGGGTCTGTACAGCGTCAAGTCCGAACTGGAAAACATCTGGCTCAAATACAAGGAGCCGGACGCCTACCGGGAGATAGCCGCCCGCATCAACCAGAATATCGAAGGAAGCAAGGCGGAGATCGAAGCCTTCGTCGCTCCCATCGATGCGGCCCTCAAAAAAGCGGGATTCCATTACGAGATCAAAAAACGGGTCAAGACTCCCTACTCCGCCTGGCACAAGATGCAGGAGAAGAACATTCCCTTCGACGAGGTGTATGACCTGTACGCCATCCGCATCATCTTCGATGCCGATGTGGCGTCGCAGGAAACGGAACGCGACCAGTGTTATCACGTATTCTCCATTGTCACAGGGATTTACCGCTATATGCCGGAGCGCCTCCGCGACTGGGTCAAGCACCCCAAGGCCAATGGTTATGAGGCCCTGCACTGTACCCTGCTGAGTCCTTCCGGCATCTGGGTAGAGGTCCAGATCCGCACCCGGAGGATGGATGACATCGCAGAAAAAGGCATTGCGGCCCACTGGGCCTACAAGCGGAACGGTTACATCGGTGACAACGAAATGGACACCTGGCTGGCCCGCATCAAGGACATCCTCGTCAATCCGGACGTCAATGCGCTGGAACTGCTGGACATTATCCACAATGACCTGACATCCAGCGAGATATACGTCTTTACGCCGAAAGGCGACCAGAAGACCATCCAGAAAGGGGCGACGGTGCTGGACTTTGCCTATCAGATCCATACGGAGATCGGCAACAAGGCCATCGCGGCCAAAGTCAACCAGCGGCTGGTCTCGTTGGACCATGTGGCCAAGACCGGAGACCAGATCGAGATCATCACGGCCGAAGAAGCCAAGCCCCAGCGCGAATGGCTCCAGTTCCTCCAGACCCACCGGGCGCGGAGCGTGGTCACGGATTATTTCCGCAACGAACGGCGGCAGACCCTTGACTTTGGCCGGAAAACCCTGGAGGAGCAGGTCTCTTCCCTGGGGTACAAGCTGGACGAGGATACGCTGCAGCGCATTGAGGTGGCTTATCATGTGCCGACACGCGATGAACTCTATTACCGGATCGGGATCGGGATTCTGAAACTGAGCAACCTCTCCGAGGTGCTGAAACGTTCCCGCTTCCGTCTGTCGCTGATCCGCAAGCTCTTCGGACATGAGGATAACCGCAAGGAGAGCGCCTATATCATCGGTGCCGAGGGCGGCCCGCGCTTTGTCATCGCTCCCTGCTGCCATCCCATTCCCGGAGACGCCGTCATCGGATTCAAGGAGCCGGACGGCACCGTCACCGTCCACAAGAAATCCTGCCCGCAGGCTGAAAGCCAGGCCAGTGTCCATGGCGACCGCGTCGTGGTTCCGCGCTGGCTGGAAGAAGTCCGCGACCGTTCTTTCCTGGTCCGCCTGTCTCTCAAGGGAATCGACCGCGTGGGACTATTGAACGAGATTTCCCGTTATCTGTCGCTGGTGATGGGTGTCAACATGCGCCGGCTGAACCTCGCCACAGAAAACGGCATCTTCGAAGGTTATATCGACCTGTACGTCTCCTCGAAGGACATCCTGGAGAAGATGATCAAGAAGATTTCCAGCATCGACGGCATCGAAAACGTATCGAGAAGCGAGCTATGAGAAAATTCCTCCCCCTTATACCGGCCCTGATCATCCTGACGGTTCTGATGTTCCCGTCCGGCTGTGCGAACACGACGACGCCCCCGACCGGAGGCGACAAGGATACGATTCCGCCCGTCATCACGAAGATCTTTCCTCTTCCGGGTTCCGTCAACGTGTCACCGCACCGGACGAAAATCCGGATTACCTTCAACGAGTATGTCCAAGTGAAGGACCCCAACAATATCTTCCTCTCGCCGCCGCTGGAGAAAAAGCCCAAATACCGCCTGGACGGAAAGAGTGTGGTCATCTCCTTCGAGTCGGACCTCGACAGCAACCGGACCTATACCCTGGACATCACCGGCGCCATCGGCGACAACAATGAGGGAAACATGTTTCCGGGCTATACCCTGGTCTTCTCCACAGGGGCGCAGATTGACTCGATGTGCATGACCGGCCTGGTCCAGGACTGCAATTCCCTGATGCCGGTCAAAGGGGCCACCGTCCTGCTGTATAAGGACCATGCAGACTCCGCCGTGTTCCTCCACCGGCCCGATGCGGCCACCAAGACCGACGACTGGGGCTTTTTCAGTCTCCGGAACGTTCAGGACACCCTCTACCGGGTCTATGCCATCCGGGACGCCAACAACAACAATATCTACGATCCGGAGAGCGAGACGGTCGCTTTCCTGGACAGCCTTTTCCAACCGAAGACGGTCTATACGGATTCACTCTACGAACTCAAGAAGTTCGACATGAAGGATACGGCCCTCTGCCTGGCCCGCAAGGAGGACATCGCCCTGAGCCTGTTCCGGGAAAAACCGTCTAAGCAGCTGATTGTCAAGAAGGAGCGGGTCGGACTCAGAACCGCCTACCTGACTTTCATGGCCCCGGGCGCCAACGTCCATTCCCTGAGGATCAAAGGCCTCCCCCAGGAAAAACTCATCACCCAGTTCAATCCGCAGTATGACTCGCTGGAGATCTGGGTCAACGACCAGCGGAAGATGCCGGATACGCTCCATCTGACGGTCAACTATGACAAGACGGACACGCTCGGCCAACTGGTTCCCACGGATGAAAAGATCAAACTGGCCCTGGATAAGAAACTGCGGGCGGAGCTCCAGAAATCTTCCCGCCGTGACATCAAGCACGAGGACACCATCGCCGTCTATACCTCCACGGCAGAAGCCTCTACCGTCGAGCAGTATGGTTTCCAGCTGGAATTCAAGTACCCTTTGATCCAGGAGGCCTGGGATTCGCTCTTGATGCGCAGCGTCAATCCCCGCCAGCAGGAGGCGAAGATGAAGTACAAGGTGACGCGGGACTCGACGAACCTCCGCCGCTTTACCATCATGCCCGACGACAAACTGATGCCGGGATATGATTATTTCCTGAAGGTCCCCCACCGGAAGTTCCGGGATGTCAACGGTTTCTACAACGACAGTACGGAGATGAAAGTCACCCTTCCCAATGACGAGAAACTCTCTTCCCTGACCCTCGAACTCTCCGGCGTCCACAACAAGTACATTGTGGAACTCCTGACGGAAAAACGGGACAAGGTGCTCCGCAGCTATATCATCGAGAAGGATATGGACCTGCTCTTCCCCTATTTGAAGGAGGGCTCTTACTGCATCCGGATGACCGAGGACTTGAACCGGAACAACCTGGTGGACACCGGTAACCTGCTGGAACATCGTCAGCCGGAAAAAGTGAAATTCTACAAGCTGGACGACCAGTTCCTGATCAAGATTCCGGAACGGACCGAACTGGTCCAGCAAATCAACGTGGAGGAGCTGTTCCGATGAGAAAGTCCGTCATCCTCCTGCTCCTCTGCCTGTGGGCCCCCTGTGTGTTTGCTCAGGAGCCGGAAAAAGTATTCTCTCCGCCCCAGTTCTTCTCCCTTCCGGACGATATAACTCCGGAATACATTGATACCGTGACGGTTCCGAAACTCAAGCTGAATGATTACTGGATGGTCGGTGTCTTTGGCGGCGTATCCTTGGAAAAGGGTTTTTTCAATCCGGACCGCTATACCAACCTCTATCTGAATTATCCCTCCTTCGGAATCAGCATCGCCCGCTATGCGACCATGTTCGGCGTCTTCCCGAACATGGGCACGGAACTGGGCGTCATGATGGACTACGAAGGATATGAATTCAAAGAATACGAGTCCAACGGAAAGACCTACCGCTCTACGACGGACGGGGCCTATTCCGCCGTCATGCGCGTTCCGGAAGCCTTCCTGCTATCGCATTTCCATGCGGAGTTCGGGGACCATTTCAAAGGGATGCTGAAAATCGGCCTTTTCGGGGGATATCGGATCGATGTCCACCGGGACGGCCCCGCGGTCGCTCCGGAGCATCTCAACGGCTTTACAGAGCACGACAAGCGCTGGAGTTACGGTGTCCGGGGCGGTCTGGGCTTCGGCCTGGTCTTCGAACCCGTCGAAATCCACATTATGGGCATGGCCAAATGGGGCTGGTCGCCCTATTATGCGCCGGATTATTACAGCCCCTACTACTATCGTTACGCCTATCCACTGAATTTCAATGTGACCCTCGGCGTCTATTTCCATCTGTCCAAGCGTTATGGCCGTTCCCACAGGGAACTGCGCCGCCTGGCCAGGGAAACCCTTCAATATGAGCAAGATGGAGACATTAAGCGTTAAAGTCGGATCCGGAGCGCATGCCGTCCTGATCGGAAGCGGTCATCCAATTGTCGTCCAGACGATGTGCAATACGTCCACGGGCGATGTGGCGGCGACCGTCCGTCAGTGTATCACCCTCTCCCGCAAAGGGGCAGAACTCATCCGCATCACCGTTCCGACGCTCCAGGACGTTGAAAACCTGCGTCAGATTCGGGATGCGCTCCACGAAAAGGGCGTTTTCCGTCCGCTGGTGGCCGATGTCCATTTTTCCAGCGACATCGCCATGGCCCTGCCCGGAATTGCGGACAAGATCCGCATCAATCCCGGCAACTTCCATCCGGTCCATGAGAAAGCGCGCGAGCGTTTCGCGGTCCTGATGGAAAAATGCAAAGTCTATGGGACGGCCATCCGGATCGGGATCAACCATGGTTCTCTGGGGAGCTATATCACGGAAAAATACGGAAACACCCCCGAGGCGATGGCCCTTGCTGCGATGGAGTGGCTGGAGATGGCCATCGAAGCGGATTTCCAAGATAAGGTCGTCATTTCCCTGAAGGCCTCCAACACGGTCGTCATGGTCGAAGCCTACCGCGCCCTGGCCCGCCTGATGCGCAAGCGGGGTGTCGTCGCTGCGCTGCATGTCGGAGTGACGGAGGCCGGCAACGGTGACGCCGGACGCATCAAATCCGCTGTCGCCATCGCGACCCTGCTGGAAGAGGGTATCGGCAATACCGTGCGCGTTTCCCTGACGGAACCGCCTGAGAATGAACTTTCTACGGCCTATTATTTGGCCGAACGTTATGGGCTGGCGCATACTGGAAGCATCCCCTGCCAGCTAACTGAACGGGAGCGCTATATACTGGATGCGGCCTGTGCCTATGGGCCCAAGCTGCTTCGCGGGGAGATCGAAGATTTTGCCTGTGATGACGCCACACTCCACGACGAAATCCTCCAGGCCTGCCGCAAGAGATTCTACCGCCCCGAATACATCGCCTGCCCCGGCTGCGGCCGTACGATGTACGACCTCCAGGGAACCTTTGAGCGGGTCAAAGCGGCCACCGCCGGTTTCAGCAATGTCGTCATCGCCGTGATGGGCTGTATCGTCAACGGACCCGGCGAAATGGCTGACGCCGACTACGGCTACGTCGGCGAAGGCCGTGGGCTTGTCACCCTCTACCGCGGCCGTACCCCCGTCATCCGCCACATCCCCGAGGCCGAGGCCGTGGAAAAGCTGGTTGAACTGATCAAAGAGTTCAGTGCTTGAAGATGATCGGGATGTTGTAGGAGACTTTGATGGGTTTTCCGGCAGCATCACAGGCGGGACGCCAGTCGGGCATGGATAAGACAATCCTCTGGGCGATTTCGTCCAGTTGGGGAGCGGCGCCGCGCAGAACCTTCACATTGCCGACACGTCCGTTTTCGTCGATGGTGAACTGGACCAGAACACGGCCCTGGATGCCGTTTTCCCAGCATTCGCGGGGATAGAGTTCGTCGGCTTTCTTCCGGATCCATTCCTCCATGGAGCCGTCGACAAACAAGGGTTTGACATCGGCGGAGGTGAAAGGAATGCCCTCCGTTTCAGGCAGGTTGCGGTAATAGCGCTCTGTGGCCGAACTGGCCGCGATACGGTCTTTGTCCAGGGTGAGGCTGTAACTGACGTCCTTGAAGGGAACGGCCATGAGAAGTTGGATGATCATTTCGGGAGTGGTCTCGGCGCTGATGGCGATATGGGCCCGGCCGACTTTCCAGGCACCCACTGTCGAGGCGAATGTATCGGAGGTGACGTGAGCCGTCTTGTTCCCGAAATAGAGCATTCCGGAGTCGAACCACATGGGGGAATCGGGCTTTTCCTGGGCCCAGGCTGCAGCGCAGAGGCAGAGGGCGAAAACGATGGAGATGAGTTGCTTCATATTGATCGTGATTTGGGTGTTATTGCAAAACTATGATAGTCCTAGTCACAAACCGTAAAATGGAAATAATAATCATTTCCATTTCACGCCACAGGTGGCGGCGGCCGCGATTCTTTCATCCTCCACAAGCACGTCACCCACGAAGGGCTCGGCGCCCGTCCCGTCATAAATCTTTCCGTTCTTAAGTAAAGTTTTCATGGTTAAAGTTTTAACTCACAAAAATAACGAAAAACTGTCAGAAGAGAAAATTAAAACGTCTGAGTCTCATCCGCGGATTATACCTGCCGCTCGGCTGCGGCTGACGAGGACGACTCCGCCGACAACGAGGGCGGAGGCGAGGAGCTTCTGCCAGGAAAGGGTATCAACACCGGCCCAGATGCTCACGATGGCGGCGATGATGGGCTGGAGGTAAGAATACATGCTCACCAGGGTCGGGCGGATGAACTTCTGGCCGTATGGAATCAGGAAATAAGCGACGAAGGTCGCGAAGAAGATCAGGTAGCCGATTTCCCAGCGGACATCCGCGGGGATGGACGCAAAGTCCGTGTGGACAAAGCCCCCGATGGAAATCGGCAGAGAGATCACCAGGGAGACCAGAAAGGACCATTTCATGAAGGTCACGACGCTGTATTTGGCAATCAGCGGCCGGAAGAGTCCGAGATACAGGGAGAAACTCAGGCTGTTGACCAGCAGAAGCACGACGCCCCAGGGGGACGTGGCTGCCGCTCCGCCGGCATGGACCGAATTGAAAATCAGAAACAGAATCCCGGCAAAACTCATGGCCACTCCCCCGGCTTTCTTCCCGGTGATGGGTTCGCCCAGGAAGAAGAAGGCGAAGAACATGGTGAAGATGGGGCCCAGGGTACCGATGATGGCCGTGTCAATGGCAGAAGTCATGGTGATGGCCATGAGAAAAGTCATCTGCGGGATGAACAGTCCGACAAGCGAGGCCGCAGCAATCTTCAGATAATCTCCCTTTTCGACCTTTTCCTTTGGCAAGACAAGGGAAAGCAGCCAGAACAGTGCACTGGCCCCCAGGGCCCTCAAAGTGAACAGAACATAAGGCGAAACCGTCTCGGAGTTCGCGATATCCTTGCAGAATACCAGGTTGAGCCCGAAAATGGTGTACGCCGCCGCAATGGAAAGATGACCTCTGAGGCCCCGGGCCGCCTTGGGGACGGTCTCAATGGCGCTATGGGCGGAACGGACAGAACGCATATACAAATATACTGGTTTTTCCGGAATTTTATGTACCTTTGCACGGTATAAAACGAACGCATGTCTCCCCGCGGTCGCATACTGATTTCCCTGATTCCCATCCTGGTCCTGGTGGGGGTGCTTTCGCTGGATATCGCCATCTTCGGCGCCTGTATGCGAGAGAGCGGAATGATCGGAGAGCTCAGCCGTCTCATGCTGCCCCTGACGCGGACGCGCGGCGGTCTGGTGGGCTCGACGGTGGTGACGGGAACACTGCTAAACGGCATTGTCTCGGACCAGTATCTGTCCATCCTGCTGACCTCCCATATCTACCGGAAGCGCTATGAAGAGGAAGGATATGAAAACCGCCTTCTGAGCCGCAGTATTGAAGATTCCGCCACGGTCACCTCGCCGCTGTTCCCCTGGTCCAGCTGCGGAATGACCCAGGCTACGATCCTGTCGGTGCCGACGCTGGTTTATGCGCCGTTCTGCCTGTTTAATATGATTTCTCCGCTGATGTCCCTTCTGGTCGGACTCATCGGCTGGCGGATCATTCGCCGGAAGGAAGATCCGGCAGAATAGCCAGCACGGATTCGACAGCGCGGACCTTGTCCCCTATCTGGACCTTTACCTGGGCGTCAAGCGGCAGGAAGAGGTCAATCCGGGAGCCAAACTTGATGACACCGCACTGGTCGCCGCGGTTTTCCATGTTACCGGGCTCGGAATAACAGACAATCCGACGGGCAAAAGTCCCCGCAATCTGCTTGAAAAAAACTTCTCCGTAGGCGTTTTTCAAACAGGAGGAAGAATGCTCGTTCAGCTCGGAAGACTTGGGATGGAAGGCCAGCAGATAACGGCCGGGATGGTATTTGTAATAGGTAACCTTGCCGTTGATGGGCCAGAAATTGCAATGGACATCAAAAAAGTCCATATAGACGGAGACCTGGATACATTCCCGTTGCAGGAATTCTTTCTCGAAGACCTTCTCCACGATGACGACCTTTCCATCCGCCACCGAAGTGACCAGCCGGTCATTCTGTGCATCCGGCGCCGTCCGGTTCGGAACCCGGAAGAAATAGGTGATGAACACCATAAACACCACGAAGATGGCCGACAGCGGTATGGAAATCCACAGGTTGTGGATGAAATGGGCCGTCAGCCAGATCAGGATGGCACAGACAATCCAGCTGCCCAGGATGGTTCCATACGAGTCATTATCGATTTTGATCCAGTTCATATCAGAGAAGTCCAATGATTACAAGATAGATGACGCCGGCGGGAATGGCGAACAGCGCGCTGTCAAAGCGGTCCAGCATCCCCCCGTGACCGGGAATCAGGTTGCCGGAATCCTTGATGTCGCACACCCGTTTCCACTGGGATTCGAAGAGGTCGCCGAAGACGCCGGTTACGTTCATGATGGCCGCGAGAATCAGGCAGTGAAGCAGCGGGAAGTCCAGCAGGTGGGTCCAGTACAGGATGCCGCCCGTCACCAGGGCCAGCAGGAGACCTCCCCAGAACCCGGCCCAGGATTTCTTGGGAGAAACCGTCGGGAAAAGTTTCTTCCCGTTTTTTCCAAAGAGCAGGCCGAAGCAGTACGCGCCAACGTCAGAGGCCCAGATGATGCAGAAGAAGGACAGCATCATCAGACCGCTGAAGCCCCCCGCCTTGTCAAACATGATGAAATTCGACAGGGTCAGCGGGACGGCGATGTACAGCAAGCCGGTGTAGATGAATCCATAGCTCTTGAAATCCGTCTTGTCCTTGGCGAAGAGCGAGGTGATCATGATCGCAAGGAGCAGGATGGCATTGATGGACAGGAAGCGGATGTCCAGGCTGAAGGCAAAGACCGAAAAGACCAGCGAAAAGGCCGTGATCCCCAGCAGGATGGCCAGAATCTGGGAATAGCGGTAAGCCTGTCCCATCGTCATCCGGTAGAACTCGTACAACATCGTCCCCATCATCAGGAGGAAGAGGGCGGCGTAAAGGTATTGGTTGACAAGGAGGCCTCCCAGCACGACTGCCAGGAAGCCGATTCCGGATATGGTTCTTGTTACGGTATTATTCATTCGTCAGTACTCTCTGCAAAGCGGTCATCTTCAGCCGGTTTCACTTTCGGCCCGAGTATCCGTTCGATATCTTCCGCAAAGATAACTTCTTTTTCGAGAAGTAGTGCACCCAGCTGCATAAATTCGTCGTGGTGCTCATCCAGGAGTTTACGGGTCCGGTCATGGACTTCGGCGACGATTTTCTTCACTTCCTGGTCCATCAGTTCGGCCGTTTTCTCCGAATACGGCTTGACCAGATTGTACCCCCGGGCGCCGGAAGAATCATAGAAGGAAAGGGTTCCCACCTTGTCCGACATACCATAGTACTGGACCATGCTGTAGGCCATGCCGGTCATGCGCTCCAGGTCATTCAAGGCGCCCGTAGAAGGCTCTCCGTTCAGGATTTCCTCCGCGACACGGCCGCCGATCAGCACCGACATCTGGTCCAGCAGGATGGACCGGGACCAGTTCTTCCGTTCCTCCGGAAGATGCCAGGTCAGGCCCAGGGCGTTACCGCGCGGAATGATGCTGACCTTGAAGACAGGGTCCGCATAAGGCAGCAGCCAGCCGGCGAGGGCGTGACCGGCCTCATGGTAGGCAGTCGTCCGTTTTTCGGCCGGTGTCATGATGGTGCTGGATTTGCGCTCCAGACCGCCGATGATGCGGTCCACCGCCTCCAGGAAGTCCTCTTGCAGGACGGCATCATGTCCACGGCGGGCGGCGGTGAGAGCCGCTTCGTTGCAGACATTGGCGATGTCGGCGCCGGAGAATCCAGGGGTATGCTTCGCCATGAAACTGACGTCGAAATCTTCTCCGAGTTTCACCCCACGCAGGTGGACTTTGAAGATCTCTTCCCGCTCCTTGAGTTCCGGCAGTTCAACATGGATCTGACGGTCGAAACGGCCGGCTCGCATCAAAGCCTTGTCCAGGATGTCCGAACGGTTGGTCGCCGCCAGTACGATGACGCCGGAATTAGTTCCGAAACCGTCCATTTCCGTCAGGAGCTGGTTCAAGGTGTTCTCGCGCTCGTCATTGGACGAGAAGCCGCCGTTCTTGGCGCGGGCTCGGCCGACGGCATCGATTTCATCAATGAAGACGATGCAGGGGGCTTTTTCCTTGGCCTGGCGGAAGAGGTCGCGGACGCGGGAGGCACCCACACCGACAAACATCTCGACAAAGTCAGAACCGGAAATGGAGAAGAACGGAACGTTCGCCTCCCCTGCCACAGCCTTGGCCAGCAGGGTCTTGCCGGTCCCGGGAGGCCCGACCAGCAGCGCGCCCTTCGGAATCTTGCCGCCGAGGGCCGTATATTTCTTCGGATTCTTCAGGAAATCAACGATTTCCATCACTTCTTCCTTGGCTCCGTAAAGGCCGGCCACATCCTTGAAGGTCACTTTTTCGTCGTCCTTTCCGGCTTCGCGAGGCGTGGCTTTTCCTGTGTTGAAGGGATTCATCCCGCCTCCGAGGCCACCGCCGCCGCCCATGCCGCGGTTCATCCCCCGGAACATCCAGACCCAGAAAAGGATCATGATGATAAAGGGCAGGGTCCACTGGAGCATCTCGGACCAGAGGTGGTCGTCATTGCGGATGACCAGTTTGAACTTGTCGCCGGGCGCGAGTTCCTCGTTCAGGGCGGCAAAGGTCGTCTCCGGGTCGAATTTGCTCGAAACCAGGAAGTAGAAATGCGGGGCACGGCGCGGAACAACGCCCCCGGGGAACTTGTCGGCGTATTTTCCGAGCCGCTCGGGGCGGACTTTCACCTCTCCCTTGAAGTCGTTGCGGATAAAGGCGACCTCGGCCACGTCTCCCCCCTGGATCATGGTTTCCACCTCCTGCCATTCAATTTTTTCAGCCGATGCGCCCCGGTTGCTGAAGAGCATATACCCGATACCCACCAGCAGCAGGAGATATAACCAGGAGAGATTGAAAGTGAAGCTGAAGACTTTCTTCGGCTTATTGTTGTTGTTCTGAGCCATTATGCTTGCGTTTTAGAGACCTTCCGGCGCTCCTTGTACTCTTTGCGGGGAACGTCGGCCCAGAGATCTTCCAGCCGGTAAAAATCCCGGTACTGCCTCAGGAAGATATGGACCACGATATGGCCATAATCCTGGATGATCCAGAAACTATTGCCTTCGCCCTGGCTGCGGTACAGCGTATGTCCTTCCTCTTTCATCTTCTCGGCGATGTTTTCGGCAACAGCGCCGACCTGCGTCGTGTTCGAGGCGTCACAGACGACGAACCAGTCCGTAACGGCCCCGTCGATCTGGCGGAGGTCCAGGGAAATGACATTCTCGCCCTTCTTGTCCAGAATGGCATCGGCAATCAGCCGGAGGTCGTGTGTAATCATACAGATAAATATCGTAAATTTGCAGTACAAAGATAATCAAAATCTACGCCAATGAAAAATGCGGCAGAAAAAGTGGTCATCCACTGGCTGGACGAGGTCGATTCCACGAATGCAGCGGTCCTGAGGACGATGCCGGACCTTGACAATTTGTCAGTTGTGGCAGCCCGCACCCAGACGGCTGGCCGTGGACAGAAAGGGAATCGCTGGCTCTCGACCCCGGGCGAGAACCTGACTTTTACCGTCTGCGTGAAAGAGCGCCTTTCCGATGTGCCGCTCATCCGGCTGAACGAACTCGCAGCCCTCTCGGTCAGGGACTATCTCCGTGAGCGCGGTATTCCCGCCACCATCAAATGGCCGAACGACATCTATGTCGGCGTCCGCAAAATCTGCGGCATCCTCGTCGAGAACCGCCTGACTCCGGATGAAGTCCATTCCGCCGTGGGAATCGGCCTGAACATGAACCAGACCGTCTTTCCGGTAGAACTGGTCAATCCGACCTCGATGAAGCGCCACACCGGGCGTTCATTTGACCCCGCAGAGGAGCTGAAGGCCCTGATGGAAGTGTTTCTCTTCCACTATGGGCGCGATTTCGAGGCGCTGCACGCCGACTTCTGCGAGGGCTTGTTCCAGCAGGGTGTCCCCTGCCCGTACCGCGATCTTGGGAACGGAAACATTTTTACCGGGACGATTCTGGGTGTAGAAAAAGACGGACGGCTCCAAGTGGAATCTGAAGGAGCCGTCCGCCTGTATGGCTTCAAGGATATCGGGTATATCCTATAGGCGCATCGCAGCGATGGCCGCGGCCGGATCCGCCGCCTTGAAAACCGAACTGCCGGCAACGAGGATTTCCGCCCCGGCACCGATGACGCTGCGGGCGTTGTCCGGCGAAATGCCGCCGTCCACCTCGATGGGTATCCGACGGCCCCGGCGGTCGAGCTCCTTTCGGACCGAACGGATCCGTTCCAGACTCTCCGGAATGAATTTCTGTCCGCCGAAACCGGCAAAGACGCTCATCAGAAGGACGAAATCCACTTTGTCCAGATAAGGGAAAATCTTCTCCACCGGGCAGTCCGGATTGATGACAATACCCGCTTTTACACCAAAGGAATGGATGAGATCAATGATGCTATCCGATTCATCCAGAGCCGCTTCATAATGAAAACTGATCATCGCGGCCCCCGCTTGGGCAAAGCGCTCGATGTACTTTCCCGGATCGACGATCATCAAGTGGACATCCAGGGGCCTGCGGGCTTCCCGGGCGATGGCTTCGACGACGGGAAAACCGAAAGAAATGTTGGGGACGAAACTTCCGTCCATAATGTCCAGATGGAAAAGGTCGGCGTGGCGGTTAACCAGATCGACATCCTCCGAGAGGTGAAGGAAGTCCGCAGAAAGGATGGATGGGGCGATCTGGATCATGAGAAGGTGGTAACTACGTCATTGAGATGGGCCACGAACTTGTCCAGGGAGGCAAGCTCCAGTTTCTCTCCCGGTGCATGGACGCCGCGCAGGGTCGGTCCGAAGGAAATCATGTCCAGGTCCGGGAATTTTTCCAGGAACAGACCGCATTCCAGTCCGGCATGGATGGCTTTCACCTCCGGATCCTTGCCGAAGAGTTTGCGGTAGGACGCGACGCAGTGTTCCAGGATGCGGGACTGGAGATTCGGCTTCCAGCCGGGATACTCCCCATGATGCTCCACATCGAAACTGCCGAGGAACAGGACGGCCTCCACTTTTTCCGCCAGGGCATGCAGTTCGGAAACCACCGAACTGCGCTGGCTTGTAACCACCTTGATAACAGTATCTTCCGTATGGACAGCGGCCAGATTGGAAGAGGTCTCGACCAGCCCCGGAATCTCGACGGACATTTTTTCTACGCCGTGCGGAACGCCCAGAAGGGTCATGATGATGTCGGCGGCATCGCCTTCTTCGATGGGCTTGAGGCTGCTTGTCGCGCCCGTACAATCCATATGGACACCGGGATCGCTGGCGGCGAATTCCGCTTTCAGGATCTCATCGAAGGCCTTGGCGTCTTCCACCATTTCATTGACTTCGTCCGAGGGAACGGCAATGAGCGCCTCCGCCTCGCGGCAGATGGCGTTGGGTTTGTTTCCGCCTTCAATGGAAATGAGCTGGTAGTCGTACTGGAGTTCGGTATAGAGGAAGCGCAGAAGCTGTTTGAGGGCATTCGCGCGCTCTTTGTTGATATCATCGCCGCTATGGCCGCCGATGCCACCGGCCACCTTGATTTTCAACACTTTATATCCTTTCCGCAAGGCTTCGCGCTTGCATTCGAAAGTGGCGCTCGTGTCGATGCCGCCGGCACAGCCGACAAAAAGCTGTCCTTCGTCTTCGGAGTCGAGGTTGATCAAGGTCTTTCCGTCAAAGAAACCGCTTTCCAGGGCAAAGGCGCCGTCCATCCCGGTTTCTTCAGAAATCGTGAACAGGCACTCCAACTTGCCCATGGGCACCTCGCTGTCCAGAAGGGCCAGGCAGGCGGCGATACCGATCCCGTCGTCTGCCCCGAGGGTGGTATGACGGGAAATCATCCATCCGTCTTCGATTTCATAAGGAATCGCCTGGGTCAGAAAGTCGAAGTTAAAGTCCGCATGTTTTTCGCAGACCATATCCTGATGGGCCTGAAGCACCAGCGCAGGCACGTTTTCCTTGCCGGGCGCCGCCTCTTTGACAATCAAGACATTGCCGGTCTTGTCTGTACGGCACTCCAGGCCGCGGGAGGCGGCAAACTGCTGGAGATAAGCGGTCATCGGCTCTTCATGGCCCGATTCTCTCGGAATCTTTGTAATCTCTTTGAAGAAGGAAAGGACAGATGCAGAATCCATAGTCAATCTCGTATTTACAGAATAATTTCCGTAAATATAAGGATAATCTGTGAAAAAAGAAAGACTAGGCTTCCACAGGGACGACAATCATCCCTTCGATGTCGCTGACCCACTGGCGGAAGCCCCGGTCGGTGGACATCAGGTCCTGGACGGTCGAGCAGGCATGCAGGACGGTCGCATGGTCTTTTCCGCCCAGTTCAGACCCGATGGTGGACAGCGAACAGTTCGGAATCAGGTTGCGGCACTCGTACATGGCAATCTGGCGGGCCTGGACGATCTGGCGCTTGCGCGTCTTGGAAAGGAGCGTGTCGCGGGTGATGTTGAAATACTCGCAGACGGTCTTGACGATGGTGTCGATGGACACTTCGCTCTCCGTTTCGCCCACAATCTTGCCGGTGACGCTTTCTGCCAGCGAAACGGTGATGTCCTTATGGCCGAGCGACGCATAGGCGACCAGCGAGGTAAAGGTTCCCTCCAGTTCCCGGAAATTGGTCTTGACACGGGAGGCCAGGAAGGCAAGCACATCGTCGCTGACGCTGACGCCTTCGCGGAAAGCGCGGGCTTTGAGCATGTTCAGGCGTGTCGCATAATCCGGCCGGGTCAGTTCCACGGAAAGGCCCCATTTGAAACGGGAAAGCAGGCGCTCTTCGAAATTCTCCAGGTCCACCGGCGCACGGTCGGAGGTGAAAATCAACTGCTTCCCGCTCTGATGGAGGTGGTTGAAAACATTGAAGAACGCATTCTGCGAACCCTGGCCCATCAGGTCCTGGATATCATCCACAATCAGCACGTCCATCCGCATGTAGTAGGCCATGAAGTCCACCAGGCGATTGCCTTTCCAGGCATCCATGTATTGGGTCTTGAACTCATTGCCGGTCACATAGAGGACGACGAGTTCCGGGAATTTCTCCTTGATTTCGATGCCGGCGGCCTGTGCGATATGCGTTTTCCCCAGTCCCGGTCCGCCAAAGATGAAGAGCGGATTGAACGGCGTCTTGCCCGGGGCCATGGAGATGCTGCGGCCGGCGGTGACCCCCATCTTGTTGCATTCCCCTTCAATCAGGTTGGCAAAACAATAGGCCGGATTGAGCCGCGGATTGACCTGCAGTTTCTGAACGCCCGGATACACAAAAGGCGTCGGGGCACCGGAAGGCTGGTAAGTCGGAATGGACACCGGACGGTTGACCGGTGTGTTGACCTCGGAAGCCGGAAGGGTCATGGCATGGTTCCTCACAATCGGGAGGACATACTGCAGGCGGGCATCCGTACCGATGGCACGCTTGAGCGTCATTTTCAGCAAATCCAGGAAAGCGCCTTCCAGATATTCGCGGAAGAAATCGGAGGGCACCTCGATGGTCAGCGTCGCCCCTTCCAGGGAAACCGGTTTGATGGGACGGAACCACATATCAAATTTCTGCGGATCAATGTTGTTTCCAATGATCTGCAGGCACGTGTTCCACACGGCGATATGTTTCTCCTGTCCGGTCATACCGATGTAGGATCAAAAACAGTCTTCGATTTCAGAGGTTTTGGAATGCAAAAATGGTTGAAAAAAAACTAATAAAAAAATCTTTTGGGTATTGTTTTTTAGTTTTTTTATTATTTAATTGATAAGGACGCCGATGCACTCCGGGCGATTTATCAAAAAATTGATTTTCAGGATTTTATACATGCAATATTCGCATATACAATTGAACAGCGAAGTTTCTTGTTTTGAATAATTCAAAATAAAAGAACCTGCGGTTTGTCCGTTCAGAAGCCCTTTAAAGCGCGAAAATCAGTGAACAAGAAGAACCGTTTCTCCGTCTACCTTTACCAGGAAGGAATCCGGAAAATATTTTTTGATGCGTGCATTTTCTTTCCGCGCCGCCTGGGGATCCGTCGAGACACCGATTATGTATTTGTAAAGACGGCCGCTTTTGATTTCCTTTGCCGTGTATCCCTGGAAAAAACTGTCGTCCGGGCGCATCACCCGGCTGGTTGCCAGCACCTGGGTTCCATAAAAGGATTCTGCAGCTTTTGCAGCCTGGGGCTTTGGCTCCGGCTCCGGTGAGGGAGCCGGTTCGGGTTCGCTCTTGGCTGGCTCCACGGCCTTCTCAGCGGACTGGGCCCCGTCGTAACGCATCTTGAAAGTGGAAAAAGCATTCAGGAGCGCCGTTGCAATCTTGTCACATTCTTCTTCGGAGCGCATGGCTGCGAGGTCGTCCGGATTGGTAATGAAGCCTGTCTCAATCAGCACCGAAGGCATCGTCGTCCGCCACAGCACCAGGAAGGGATCCTGGGAAACGCCGCGGCAGGTCTTGATGGGACCGTCTTTCATGCTCTCCGCCACATTTTCCGCAAACTGAAGGCTCTGTTCCAGATGGGCACTCTGCATCAAACTGAAAATAATATAGGACTTCGGGTCGGAAGGATCAAAACCTTTGTAGGTCGTCTTGTAATCGTCTTCCAGATGGATGACGGAGTTTTCCCGGCGGCATAGATCCAGATTCTTCGAGAACAGGTCATTTCCCTTCCGGGAGGACTGGCCGAGGCAGTGGATGGAATAGCCGTTGGCACTGGTGCCCTTGTCGGTGGAATTGATGTGGATGGACACAAAAAGGTCCGCACCTGCTTTGTTGGCGACATCGGCCCGGCCCGCCAGGGTGACATACTTGTCGTCGGTCCGGGTCATGATGACCTTGACTTCGGGATAGGAGGCGGATATTTTCTGGGCGAAGCGTTTGGAAAGATCGAGCGTCACATCCTTTTCATAAGTCTTTCCGTCCCGGCTGATGCAGCCGGGGTCGTGACCGCCATGACCGGGGTCAATCACCACCGTTTTCAGCCGGATGTCCTTCTCCTTGGCAGGCACGGGGATTGCAAGCAGAAGGGCGGCAATGACCGGAAGCAAGATGCAGAAAAAACGCTTCATATCTTTCCTGTTTGGTAAATAATGAAATAAATCGTATTTTTGTGTCTTGCAAATTTAGTAAATTCCCCGGAATGTCAAGGAAATTTCTGCAATATCTCACGGCCCTTTTCCTGGTAGCATGTCTGGCTGCCGGACGCTCGCCCATGGGATATGGACGCCGGGGAATGCAGGTGGATTCACTCATCCTCGCGGCCCGGCTGGACTCGCTTCACCGGGCAGACTCCATCGCCCGCCGGGATTCCCTGGACCTTTTGAAAAAAAGTTCCCTGGAGCGTCCGGCCTTCACGACCGCCAAGGACTCCATCATTACGGATTTCACCGGCGGCCAGCGGAAAATTTACTACTATGGCGGTGCGACGGTCACCTATCAGGACATGAAGCTGACCGCGGATTACATCGAGTACGACATGAAGACCAATACGGTCTTTGCACGGGGCCAGCTGGACACGCTGAGCGGTGAATGGGTCGGACAGCCGGAAATGACCCAGGGCGGAAAGGACTACAAGATGGAAGAGCTGCGCTACAACTTCGCCACCCGCAAGGCGCGCATCACCAACATGGTCACGAAAGAAGCGGAAGGTCTGCTGCAGGGAAAGGATATCCAGATGATGCCGGACCAGTCGGTCAATATGGAGAACGGCATGTACACGGTCTGCGACCTGGAACATCCGCACTATTACCTGAAAATGACCATGGCCAAGGTCGTGACCAAACCTTCCCAGAAGACGGTTTTCGGCCCGGCCTATCCGGTGATTGCCGATGTGCCGATCCCCCTCGGTCTCCCCTTCGGTTTCGTTCCGAAGAAGCCTACGCGGGCGACCGGCATGCTAATGCCGACCTTCGGCGAGGAGGTGGCCCGCGGCTTCTATGTGCGGGACGCCGGCATGTATTTCGTGTTCGGAGATTATTTCGACCTGTCCCTGACGGGCAGTTATTACACGCTGGGCTCCTGGGCCGTGGACGTCAATTCCCGCTATAAGGTCAATTACAAATTCAACGGCTCCTTCTCCCTCACCTACTCCAACGACCAGGCCGGCGAAAAAGGAAGCGCGGACTTCACCCAGTCCCGGAACTTCGGTCTCCGATGGTCCCATTCGCAGGATCCCAAGGCCCATCCCGGGACCTCTTTCAGCGCCTCCGTGAATTTTTCCAGCCCGTCGAACAACCGCTATAACTCCCGTTCCGTGACCGAGGCCCAGCAGAATATGGTCTCTTCGTCCATTTCCTACTCCCACAACTGGAACGGGAAGGTCAATCTCTCGGTCAACGCCCTGCACAACCAGAATACCCGTGACTCCAGCTACAGCTTCACGCTCCCGAATGTGACCCTTTCCGTAACGCGTTTCTATCCCTTCAAACGGAAAGTCCGCGTCGGTAAGGAACGCTTTTACGAAAAGATTTCGTTCGGCTATTCGACCTCTCTGCAGAACCGGATCAATTTCAAGATGCGGGAAATGCAGGACTATGTGATGGACGAAAACGGGCAGCATGTCACGGAGACCAACCTCGACGGGGTCGTGTACCGGAAGAAAGAGTTCGGCGATTCGCTGGGGGTCAAGGCGCTGGAGCGGCTGAACAACGGCATGAGCCACAGCTTCCAGATCGGCCTGCCGAATTTCACGCTTTTCAAGTACATCAATGTGACCCCGAGCGTGCAGTACGGCATGAACTGGATGTTCTCCGCCGGCACACAGACCCTGGAGCCGGAATACAACTCGGACGGGACTCCGCTCATGGTCACGGACAAGGAGGGGAATTATGTCCAGGCCCAGAAAGTCGTGACGGATCCGGGGACGGCGCTGAACTATTTCGGCGCGACGCATACTTATTCCGGAAGCATGAACCTGTCGACCCGCCTGTACGGCATGTTCAACTTCGGAAAGCACCGGGCCATCCAGGCCATCCGCCATGTCGTCACGCCCTCCATGTCGATTTCCTTCAGTCCGGAAAAAGGACTTGCGTTCAACGGCTGGCGTACGCTGGACCCGTATTACGACAAACGGGGAAGTTTCCACGACGTTACTTATTATAATATTTACAGCCTCTCCGGCAATCACAATTCCGTTTCTCCGCCCGGAAGGGGAAAGACCGGGAGCATGAGTTTTTCGCTGGGAAACAATCTGGAGGCGAAAGTTCGGGATCTTCGCGACACAACCGGTACCGGCTCGAAGAAAGTGAAACTGCTGGACCAGCTGAATTTCAACGGCAGTTATAACTTCCTCGCCGACTCCTTGAAGATGTCCAATATCGGCGTGAGTGTGTCCACGAACCTCTTCGGCAAGCTCAATGTGAGCGGAAACCTGAATTTCGATCCCTATGCCATCAATGAGCGGGGCCAGAAGATCAACAAGTTCAATATCGCCGCAACCGGTGTTCCGCTCCGGCTGACCAATGCCAGCGCCTCCCTCTCCTATTCCCTGAACGGGAAAGGTTCCATCAACGGCAATGATGGCCGCCGGGACAGTAGCGGCAACGGTCCGTCCGGGGACGCGAATTCCTACCAGCGTATTTATTACCATCCGATTACAGGCGAGTACATTCCGGGCGGTTATGTCTATTACATGAATCCGAATGCGCCCTGGTCCATCAATTTCAGCTATTCCTTCAGCTATTCCAAGAGCTATCAGTACACCAATAACCAGCTGATTACCAACAACCGGATCACCCAGACGCTGAATCTGAGCGGCAATATCAAGCTGACTCCGCGCCTGAATATCCAGGCGACTTCCGGCTTCGATGTGATGGCTATGAAGATGACGACGACCCAGATCAGCGCCACATACGACCTTCACTGCTTCAATATCGCCGTTTCCTGGGTTCCGGCCGGACAATGGAAATCCTACAGTTTCCGTATCGCGGCGAATGCCTCCGCGCTGGCTGACCTGCTTCGCTTCAAGAAGAGCGACAGCTATATGGACAATATGCTGCGCTAGCTATTTGCAGTTTCGTTTTTTTTGCGTACATTTGCACCCGGAACAGCCATTCGGCTTTCCGTCAATGGATTATTATCTAATTTTTATGCCCCATACCTTTAGTGAATTACAGGCAATGAGCGAGAATGATGTGAGAGCTCTTGCCACAAAGTTTGAAATCAAGAATGCAGGCAAACGCCCTGTCGAACAGTTGATTCCGGAGATTCTCGATCTCCAGGCCGTCATCGAATCCAAGAAACCGGAGGCGGAAAGACCTGCCAAGAAACGGGGCCGTCCCCGGAAGGAAAAGACGGAAGAAGTCGTAGAAAAGCCGGCGGAAAAACCGGTCGATGAGGCCGTGAAACCCGCTCAGAGCAGCAAGAAACGGGGACGCAAGACTCAGACGGAAGACCCCGCACCCAAGGCGGAAGCAACGCCTAAGGCTGAAGCCAGCCCGAAGACGGACCCCGCTCCCAAGGCGGAAGCAGCGCCGCAGCCCCGGGCCAAGCGCCAGCGGGTCAAAAAGAGTGCGGAACCGGTCAAGGTGGACCTGACAGATGCGGCGCCCGAAGTGAAGGAAACGCCGAAAGAAGAAGGGAAAAAGTTCATTACAGAACTGTTTGATGACCTGAAAGAGGATCCGGCCCAGAAAAAACCGCAAGCCCCCCAGCAGCCCCGGAGGGATCCGCGTCCTTCCCCGCAGCCGCAGCAAGCTCAGCAACAACAAGCCCAGCCGCAGCCGCAGAAACCGCCACGCATCGAATTCGAAGGCTCCGTAGAAGCCACAGGAGTGCTGGAAATCATGCCGGACGGCTATGGCTTCCTTCGCTCATCCGATTATAATTATCTCAATTCCCCGGATGATATCTATGTCTCCCAGCAGCAGATCAAGCAGAATGCCCTGAAAAACGGGGACACCGTCACCGGCGAAATCCGTCCTCCGAGAGAAGGCGACAAATACTTCCCCCTGGTCAAAATCAAGTTCATCAACGGCCGTACGCCTGAATTCGTGCGTGACAGAGTGCCGTTCGACTTCCTGACGCCCCTGTTCCCTACAGAAAAATTCAATCTGCTGGGCCATGGGCACGAGAAAGATCCGTCCATCCGCATCGTGGACATGTTCACGCCAATCGGAAAAGGACAGAGGGGTCTGATCGTCGCTCAGCCGAAAACCGGTAAGACCATGTTGCTCAAGGCGATTGCCAACGCCATTTCTGACAACCATCCCGAGGTCTATGAGATTGTCCTGCTGATTGACGAACGTCCGGAAGAAGTGACGGATATGCAGCGCAGCGTGAAAGCCGAGGTGGTTGCTTCAACCTTTGATGAACCCGCTGAGCGCCATGTCAAGGTGGCCAATATGGTCCTGGATAAGGCACGCCGCCTGGTAGAATGTGGCCACGATGTCGTCATTCTCCTCGACTCCATCACCCGTCTTGCACGCGCCTACAACACCGTTCAACCGGCCTCCGGCAAGGTCCTGACCGGCGGTGTGGATGCCAACGCCCTGCAGAAACCGAAGCGTTTCTTCGGCGCGGCCCGTAATATTGAAGGCGGCGGCTCCCTGACCATCCTCGCGACAGCGCTGACGGAAACCGGCTCCAAGATGGATGATGTCATCTTCGAGGAATTCAAAGGCACCGGCAACATGGAACTCCAATTGGACCGGAATCTCGCCAACAAGCGGATATTCCCGGCCGTCAACCTCGTGCTCTCCTCGACGCGGCGTGACGACCTCCTCTACGATCCGTACACCAACAACCGAATCTGGATTCTTCGCAAACTGCTCTCCGACATGAATCCTGTCGAGGCCATGACCTGGATGCAGCAGCACATGGATGAATTTAAGACGAACAAGGACTTGATTGACAATATGTCCAAGTTCGGACGGTATGACTGATTTTTATCAAGACACCATCGTTGCTCCGGCCACCATCCCTGGGACCGGAGCAATTTCCATTGTGAGGATCAGTGGTCCCGAATCATTCCGCGCCGTTGATGCTGTCGTTCAACTGAAGCGCGGAACCGTTTCAGAATCGGATGCTTATACAATTCACTTCGGCGAAGTTTTTACAGATGGAAACCGGCTTCTGGATGAGGTTCTCGTCTCGGTATTCCGCGCTCCGCACAGTTATACGGGCGAAAATTCCGTCGAAATCAGTTGTCACGCCTCATCCTATATCGTCTCCGAGCTGATCCGTCTTCTCCTATCCGCTGGATGCCGCCTGGCGGAGCCTGGTGAATTCACGAAACGTGCATTCTTGAACGGAAAGATGGACCTTGCTCAGGCAGAAGCGGTTGCGGATGTTATTTCATCCAATACTTCCGCTTCGCACCGGGTAGCAATGACCCAAATGAAAGGCGGCTATTCGAAGGAATTGTCCTCACTTCGGGAAGAACTCCTTGAAATGGCCTCCCTGCTGGAATTGGAACTGGATTTCAGCGAAGAAGACGTAGAGTTCGCCGACAGAAGCCGCCTGGTCGCCCTTGTGGATAAAACGGCTGCGCATGTTTCCCGTCTCGCCGCCTCCTTCCAGGCCGGCAACATGATCAAGAACGGAATTCCTGTCGCCATTGTCGGGGCCGCCAATGCAGGGAAAAGTACATTGCTCAACACCCTGGTCGGTGAAGACCGGGCCATCGTTTCCGATATCGCCGGGACGACGCGGGATACCATTGAAGAGTGCGTCAATCTGGATGGCGTTCTTTTCCGTTTCATCGATACGGCCGGAATCCGGGAGACATCCGAAGACGTAGAAAAGATGGGAATCGAGCGGACATTCCGAAAGATTTCTGAGGCCTCTATTGTCCTTGCCGTGCTGGACGGATCAACAGATTCATCCTCGATATTGAATGATCTGACCCTCCTTCTCCATCGCATCGATTCGTCTTCCCAACAAGTCATTCTGCTCTTAAACAAGGTCGACGTATTATCGCAAAACGATATTAACAAAATTGTTAGCAATATTAACAACATTGTTACTTCGCTTGATTTAAAAGCAAATATAATATTACTGTCCGCGAAACAAAAAATCGGCATTGAAGCGCTTAAAAAACAGATGTCGCAGCGTCAAAAAGATCTGGTCAGCGATGGAGATGCCACGCTGGTCACCAATCTCCGTCACTACGAAGCCTTGAAAAATGCGGCATCCGCTCTTGCCGACGTACACACATCCCTCCTCGCCTCCACCCCGACGGATCTCGTAGCGGAAGACCTTCGCCGCGCCATCGCCAGCATCAATCTCATCCTCGGCTCCGACCTCGGCCTCTCCCCCGAAACCCTGCTTCACAACATCTTCCAGAAGCACTGCATCGGGAAATAAGTACACCGAAACACCTTCTACACACTCCGTACAAAAGGGCGTAACTCTCACATAATCAACTGAAAAATGTTGAAAACTTTTCCCGGTTAGTTTGGTCTAATTTGGGATTTTTTTGCTATATTTGAACCACATTTGAACCACGCGTGGTTCAAGGTTGTGGAGGGGGTACGCCAAAGTGCAGAACCTTACACGGATTTACATAGATTTACAAACCTGTACCCAATTGGAGAGGTAAAACCGCATA
>JAEEGL012396539.1_pt1 | contig 94902 bp, 69 predicted proteins | sample 9134231 | NCBI WGS metagenome assembly JAEEGL01 (sample SAMN16246548, study PRJNA631951) | gut metagenome | biome: gut microbiome; feature: rumen; material: fiber-attached | host: Bos | place: Iran: Karaj | collected 2018-10 | reverse complement strand
TGGCGTCGTGCTGGAAGAAACTCCTTTGGAACTTGTCGCCGGGATTGTAGGTGTTATTGAGGATCCGGAGAACTATTCAATGACTCCGAAGATTGGATGGTTTGTGAGGACGGTAAAGCAATAAAAACGCGACCAAATTTGGGGGATACAAAAAACAAGACTTTCTAAAGTGTTTGAAAATCAACAACTTACAAAGTCTTGTTGTGCCTCGGGCGGGAATCGAACCCGCACGGCCGTTTCGGGCCAAGGGATTTTAAGTCCCTCGTGTCTACCATTCCACCACCAAGGCGTAAGGCGGGACTGCAAAGATAAGCTTTTTTTTTGATACTACAGCCGGTCGGCCGTGCGTTTGGCCCAGGAGGAGGCCAGGATGCGCATAATTCCGTCCCACCAGCGGGTGGGGAGGACGGCGTGCCAGAACACAATGCTGGAGGCGCCCAGGCCGGGGCGGTAACGGGTGCGGGGACGGCGGGACGTCACAGCTTTTACGATGGCCCTGGACACCACGGAAGGGGCCGACAACACTTTCAGGGAGTAGATTTTGTGCATGGCGGCGGCTTCGTTGGCCCCGGCTTCTTCGTATGCCGTGCCGGCGGTGCAGGCGGCCAGGTTGTCGGCCGTGATATGCCCCCAGTTGGTGCCGATGGACCCGGGCTCGATGAGCACCACGGACACCCCGAAAGGCTTCATTTCCATGCGGAGGGCATCGGAAAAAGCCTCCACGGCGAACTTGGAGACATTGTACCAGCCGCCGAAATACAGGACGGCCCTTCCGGCCACCGAGCCGATGTTCACAATGCGCCCGCTGCCGTGCTCCCGCATGCCCGGAAGCACCAGCTGACAGAGTCGCGCCAGGCCGAAGAGGTTCACTTCCAGCTGTTTGCGGGCATCGTCCATGGAAACCGTTTCAATGGGGCCGAAATAGCCGTAGCCGGCATTGTTCACCAGCACATCCAAAGGCCCCACCGCAGCTACGCAGGCCTGCAGGGACGCTTCGTCGGTAACATCCAGGGCGATGGGTGTAACTCCGTCTGCGCGAAGGGGTTCCATGAGGGCGACACGCCGCGCCGCGGCAAAGACCGTGTGCCCCATGCGGGCGAGCTGCCCGGCGGCGTCATAGCCAATGCCGCTGCTGGCTCCGGTGATAAGGATTCTCATAAGCTAGTAGATTAAAGCACCGTCTGAAGGTTTCCGGAAAGGCAGCTCCTCCCGCCCGGCCGCCCCCTTGGTGGGCGCCGCTGCAGGAAGGGAACCGTTTCCAGCCAGGGCAAGCACCACGGAAAGCATGCTTTCCGAAGGGTCCCCCAGCGGGTATCCGTCGTTGGGATCGTCCAGGGCTTCCCGGTCTACAGGAATGCCCGAAGGCATGCTGCGGGTAACCCCGTTGCAGTCGGCATAACGGCTGGCAATCACGTAGATACCCCATCCGTCGGTGGCTTCCAGGCCTTTTTGGCAGTCCAGGTCCGGGCCTTCCTCCGCCAGGGACTCGTACCAGTCTTTGGCCGTGATGAGATAACCGCCGCAGAATTTTCCGTACGTCTGGGTGCCCACCAGCGTCACGTCCATGTAAGGCATGAGCCCGCAGATGAGCGACTCCGACGCCGATGCGCTGTGCCCCGTCACAATCACCCACAAGTGCCGGATGCCGGGATTCACCTCCAGGTACTCCTCTTTGAAGCGCTCTTCGTCGGACATGAATTCGGCCAGGTTCCGGTTATAGACCGACTGGTTGAAAATGGCCTGGGCCGATACCTGCTCCCGGGGCGCTATCATGGACGCCAGCGCGATGGCCGTGGAGACATAGCCGCCCGTATTGTAGCGGAGGTCCAGCACCAGTTCCTCAATCCCGTTTTCTTTGAAACGCGCAAAGGCGTCTTTCAAGGCATGGACCGCCTCTTCGGTGAAGTTGGCAAAATGCAGGTAGCCCAGTTTCTTTTCGCCGGCCTGCAGGATTTTCACCTCGTTCACCGGATTGGAATACATCTGGACCGACAGCATCCTGACCTTCCTTCCGTCGGCCAGGTCCAGGCTGAGGCTGGACGGATGGTCGTAAATTTTATCGGTGAGCACTTCCGCGTAATTGTCCAGGGTGAGGCGCTCCCCGTCCAGCGCCAGGATGACGTCGCCGCGCTGCAGGCCGGCATTCCGGGCCGGGGAGTCTTCATACGTAAAGGTCACCTGCGGAATGACATAGTTGTCCTGCCGGTACAGCACGAAATCGAAGCCGTACGTCCTTCCGTTCCCGCTGACGCTGCTCACGAAGGACGAGCAGTCCTCCATGAGTTCGGTCCACCTGTCGATATCGTTCCCCTGGTTGTCCTTGTAGCGCACGGCACGCACTTTGGCGACGGGGTCCTCCCCGGTGCTCCAGTTATCCAGCTCCCGGGATACTTCCTTCTCCCACAGGTAATAGCCCTTCATGCAGTTGTAGGCCATGATGTTGGCGTAGTAGACGGTCTCTGCCGATGTGGCGGGCGTTTCCCCGCCGGGATTGATGAGGCGGCTGCAGCCCGACAGGAGGATGATGGCCCCAAGGAGCCGGGGAAGGATGCGTTTCATAAGTTAAAAGTATTTCTTTTCGTCCCGGTACAGGGCCAGGAAAATGAAAATCAGGATGGTAAAGGCCCAGAGGGACGAGCCCCCGTAGGAAAGGAGCGGCAGCGGGATGCCGATCACCGGCATGAGTCCCACCGTCATGCCCACGTTGATAAACAGGTGCATGAACACGCACGCCGCCACGCAGTAGCCGTAGATGCGGGTGAAGTGCCCCCGGCACCTTTCGGCATCCAGGATGAGCCGGATGATGAGGAAGACATACAGGAGGATGACCACCAGGCAGCCCGCGAAGCCCCATTCTTCTCCCACGGTGCAGAAGATGAAGTCCGTAGCCTGCTCCGGGACGAAGCCGAAAGTGGTCTGGGTTCCCTGCAGGAAGCCCTTTCCCAGCAGCCCGCCCGAGCCGATGGCAATCTTGCTCTGGTTCACGTTGTAGCCCGCCCCGGCCAGGTCTTCCTTCATGCCCAGCAGCACCTCGATGCGTCCCCGCTGATGCGGCTCCAGCACCTCCTGGAAGATATAGTCCGTAGAGAAGACCAGCGCCACTCCCAGCATGAGGGCCGCCAGCGAGATGCCCAGGAAACCGTCTTTGTTCCGGTACGCCAGCCATCCGAGGAAAGGCAGCGACAGGAGCCCCAGCCCCAGGAAGATGTACAGCGGCTTCACGGAAGGGAGGAAGCTCCAGAAATAGTCCTGCGTTTCACCGGCCTGCGGTACCCAGGCCACCGTGGCCATCCATTCCTGCCGGCGGGCCGCCAGCGTGCAGAGCCAGTCCATCAAAGACGGCAGGAAGCCCATGAGCAGCACGAAACCGCCCCCGATGAGGAGCCGCCGCCAGAAACGGGACGGCTGCATGAAGCAGTTGCCCAGCACCAGCACCCCCGCCAGGATGAGGATGGACCAGTAGGTCCCCAGCGTGAGGGTGGAGATGAAAAGGACGATGACAAGGCCGATGGCCCCGAGCCACCAGCCGGAGAAGCCCTCCCGGTAAAGGACGAGGATGAAGCCCGCATACACCAGGGCCGACCCCGTCTCGCTTTCCAGGATGATGACCAGCATGGGCACCCCGATCACCAGCGCCGCCAGCACGAAGTCCTTGAGCCGCGTGATCCGGAAGCCCTGCTGGCTCATGAGGTAGGCCAGCAGGAGGGACGTGGAAATCTTGGAAATCTCGGCCGGCTGGAAGCGGACAGGCCCCAGGTCGAACCACGAATGGGAGCCTTTTACGTCGTTGGAGACGAAGATGACCAGCACCAGCAGCCCCAGCACGAACAGGTAGAAGGGGATGCAGACCCCCTCCCAGAGCCGCGGCGGCAGGACAAACAGGATGATGGCCGCCAGCGAGAAGCTGGTGAGGATCCAGATAAACTGCTTGCCCGAGCGGCAGCTCCAGTCGAAGATGGACGAGGGGTTTTCGGAATGGACGGCCGCGAAGATGTTCACCCAGCCAATCAGGACCAGCAGGATGTACACGCCGATGAGCGCCCAGTCTACCGACTGCCTTTTATGGGGATCGTTCTCAATCACGTTTGACGCGGGACATCAGGTTCGATTCTTTCATGCGTTTTTCCAGCTCCGGCCGCCGGACGGTGCCCTTGAGGTATTTCTCCACCATGAGCGAGGCGATGGGCGCGGCGTGCGTGGCGCCGAATCCGCCGTTCTCCACATAGGCGGCGACGGCAATCCTGGGGTTGTCCATGGGCGCGAAGCAGATGAACACCGAATTGTCCGCCCCCCGGGGATTCTGGGCCGTTCCGGTCTTGCCGCAGATATCCAGCGAATCCACGTGCGCTATCCAGGCCGTCCCGCCCATGCCCGGGCCGGAATTCACCGCCCGCCACATGCCGCGGATGAGCTTGGGGAAGTGCACGGTATCCACCTTGGTGTACTGGCGCTCCGTGAAGCGCGGGTCTATCTCCACGCCTTCGGACGCCTTGACGATGTGCGGAATGTAGTAGTGCCCCCGGTTGGCGATGGTGGCGCAGAGGTTCGCCAGGTGCATGGGGGTGGCCAGGATTTCTCCCTGGCCGATGGACAGGGAAATGACCGTGGTGGAGTTCCACCGGCCTTTCCCGTAGGCCCGGTTGTAGGTTTTGGAGGTGGGGATGCCGCCCGCCAGTTCGGCCGGGAAGTCGCTCCCCAGCTTGCGCCCGAAGCCGAAGCTTTCCACCATGTCGTGCCAGGCGTCCAGCCCTTCCGCCACCGAGTCGTATTTGCGGTTGTCCAGGATGTTCTTGAGCACGTAGCAGTAGTAGGCGTTGCAGCTCATCATGATGCTCTCCTCCATGTTGAGGGGCGATTTATGCCCGTGGCAGCCCAGCTTGTGCCCTGCGCCGAAGTGATAGCCCCGGGAGCAGGGATACATCATTTCCGGCCGCAGCACGCCTTCCTGCAGGCCGATGAGCCCGTTCACCAGCTTGAACACCGAGCCCGGCGGGTAGGACGCCTGCACCGCCCGGTTGTACATGGGCTTGTAGGGATTGGCGGCAATCTCCTGCCAGTATTTCCCTATATCGGCCAGCTGTTCCACGTCGATGCCCGGCGCCGACACCAGCGCCAGGATCTCTCCGGTGGCCGGTTCGATGGCCACCACCGCCCCCACCTTGTTCTGCATGAGCTCCTGCCCGTACTGCTGGAGCTCCGCGTCGATGGTGGTCACGATGTCGTGCCCCGGCACCGCCTCCTTGTCTTCCGCCCCGTCCTTGTAGGGCTGCTCGATCTGGTTCCGGGAGTTCCTCAGATAGATGTGGTAGCCCTTTTCCCCGCGGAGGTCTTTTTCCCGCGCCGCCTCGATGCCGGTCTTTCCGGCATAGTCGCCCCGCGCGTACTCCCCGGGGTGGGCGTCGATGAACGGCTGGTCCACCTCCGACACATAGCCCAGCAGGTTGCCGCCGGCGTTGACCGGATAGTCCCGCACCCCGCGCACCTGCCCCCGGAAGCCCGGGAACTTGTATTTCACTTCGTCAAAGCGCATGTAGGTTTCTGCCGGGAGGTTCCGCATCATGGTCACCCCCTGGAAGCCGATGGAGGAAAGGCGGCGGGAATAGTCCTGCAGGCGGGTGCGGATGAATTCCACGTCCACGTCCAGCACCGTTGCCAGCGCCAGCGTGTCGAACTCCTTCACCTCCCGCGGATGCACCAGGAGGTCGTAGGCCACCTTGTTGCCCACCAGGATGTTGCCGTTGCGGTCGTAGATGACCCCGCGGGTGGGGTAGATGGTCTCCCGGATGGTGGAGTTGCGGTCTGCGTCCTTTTTATAGCGGTCGTCCAGAATCTGGAGAGAGAAAATCTTCCCGAGGAGCAGCAGGGCCACTACTCCCAGGCCGGCAATCAGTCGGATATGACGCCCTTCCGGATTCATTTGCGGGCGTCCGGTGCCAGGACATCCAGGGTGAGGAGCGACAGCGCGAAGCCGGCGCCGAGCGAAGCGCCGAAGCGGGCGGCGAGAAACCACAGCGGGCGTGTTCCCGCGGCGTCTATCCACACGAACACGAGGAGGAACAGCGCCTGGGCCAGCAGCACCGCCATGGCCACCTTGCCGAAGCCGCTGCGGCGGACCGAGAAGTCTTCCTGGCGGGCGAAGAGTTCTCCGCCGAAGACGAGCCGGATGATGGAATTGCGGGCATAGGCCACCGGGATGAGCGCGAAGGCATTGAGCCCCAGCACCCCTTCTGCCAGCAGGTCTACCGTGAAGCCCGTGGCGGCGGCGATGAGCATGGTGGCCGCCGTCGCCACCCGGATGGGGATGCAGAGCACCATGACGGGCAGGATGCTGAGCGTGATGTACGGGGTGAACTGGAAGTAACTGCTCAGCAGCAGCTGGAGGATGAGCAGCAGCACATAGGCCGCCCAGAAACCGGACTTTCTCATGGCTGGAACTCTTCTATTTCGTCAAACGAATTGTTGTGCACCACCGTTACGTAGCGCACGGCGCTGAAATCCTGGAACAGGGTGACGGCAATCTCGTTGGTGGAGCCGTTCACCACCCGCGAAGTGCCGGTGACCCCCAGCGGGATGTCCGGCGGGAAGAACAGCGAATGGCCGCTGGTATAGACCGTATCCCCGGGGGAATAGTGGAACTGCAGGGGGATTTCCTTGAGCGTGGCGCCGTTGGAGTGGATGCCGTCCCAGACCAGCAGGCCGCTTCCTCCTTCTTCTCCCAGCCGGGCGCTGATGGAGATGTCGTTGTTCTGGAAGGAGAAGGCGAAGCTGTGGTGCGCGCTCACGGCTTCTACAATACCCACCACGCCCTCCCGGGTGATGATGCCCGATTTTTCCTGCACGCCGTCTTCATAGCCCCGGTTGATGACCAGGTAGTTATGCTGCTTGTTGCGGCTGATTTTCACCACCTCCGCGTTGAGGTACGAAAAGCCCGGCTCCCGGACGCCGGGATCCAGCGTGTCCAGGCCGGCGGCCCGGAGCTGCTCCCGGGCAAGGGAGAGTTCCTGCAGCAGGAGGAAATTCTCCCGGGCCAGTTCCCGGTTGGCCTTGGAAAGGGAAAAATACGACCGGACGGCCTCCGTGCCGCCCCAGACCTTGCCTTTGAACCCCTGGGCGGCGCGTGCCATCCAGGTCTGCTGCAGCTGGGCGTTGCGGCTAATCACGTGCAAACTCGCGATCTCCAGGAGTATGAAGACCGCGAGGTTGATGATCCGGGGGAGCACCTTCCGCTGCTGCATGGCCTAGCGCATGAGGAAGGAGTAGTTGTCCGTATTCTTGAGGGCGATGCAGGTGCCACGCGCCACGGCGCGGAGCGGGTCTTCCGCCACGTGGAAGGGGATGTTCACCTTTTCCGTGAGACGCTTGTCCAGGCCGCGGAGCAGGGCGCCGCCGCCGCTGAGGAAGATGCCGTTCTCCACGATGTCCGAGTACAGCTCCGGCGGAGTCTGCTCCAGGACCTGCTGGATGGAGGCTTCCAGGCGGGCGATGGATTTGTCCAGGCAGTGGGAAATTTCCTGATAGGGGATGAGGGCCTCTACCGGGTGGCCGGTCATGAGGTTGGGGCCGCGCACCAGGAACGGTTCCGGTTCCACGTCCAGCTGGGGGATGACGGCGCCCACGGCAATCTTGATTTTCTCCGCCGTGGTCTCGCCCACCTTAATGACATGCTGCTGGCGCAGGTAGTTCTGGATGTCTGCCGTAAAGACGTCTCCCGCCACGCGGATGGACTCCTGCTGGACGATGCCGCCGAGCGAGATGACGGCAATCTCCGTGGTGCCGCCGCCGATGTCCACCACCATGTTGCCCTTGGGCGCCTCCACATCCAGGCCGATACCCAGGGCGGCCGCCATGGGTTCGTAGATGAGATAGACGTCCCGGCCGCCGGCATGCTCCGAAGAGTCACGCACGGCACGGATTTCCACTTCCGTGGAACCGGAGGGGATGCCCACCACCAGCTTGAGGTTGGGGGTGAACAGGCTGCGGTGGCGGGCGTTCACCTGGCGGATGAACCCGCGGATCATCATCTCCGCCGCGTTGAAGTCTGCAATGACCCCGTCCCGGAGCGGCCGGACGGTCTTGATGCCCGGGTTGGTCTTTTCATGCATGAGTTTGGCCTTCTGGCCCAGGGCGATGCACTTCCCCGACTGGTTGTCGATGGCAACGATGGAGGGTTCGTCCAGCGCAATCTGGTCATTCTGGAAAATGACGGTGTTGGCGGTACCCAGGTCCATGGCCAGCTCTTGGTTTAGAAATCTGAATGCCATATATCTCTCTTGTTAGCTCCCTTTCCCTGGCCGTACACGTCTTTTCCGGGGCTGGCGGGAGGTCTTCAAAATCTAAAAAATTCGGATTTCAAAATTACGAAAAAAAACTTATATTCGCACAAAGATTTTATCGGATGGAAAGAAAAAAGTATCTGGTGGTCACGGCGGGCGGAATGGGCTCAAGAATGGGCGCTTCCGTCCCCAAACAGTTTCTGGAACTGGAAGGAAAACCCATCCTCCGGCTCACCATCGAACGCTTCCTGGAAGCCGTCCCGGACATCAAGGTCCTCACCGTCCTTCCGGAGAGCCACACAGACGCCTGGCGCCAGTACTGCCTCCGGGAAAACTGGCGCTGCCCCCAGCGGCTGGTGGGCGGCGGCTTCACCCGTTTCCACTCGGTGAAAAACGCCCTCGCCCATGTGCCGGACGGCGCTCTGGTGGCCATCCACGACGGGGTTCGTCCCTTCCTGTCCGCCGCCCGGCTGCAAAGCCTTTTCCGGGAAGCGGAGAAGGTGCCGGCGCTCATCCCCGTCCTGCCGGTCACGGATACGCTCAAGAAACTCCGCCGGGAGGAGGGCGTCCTCCGCAGCACCGGGGAAACCGTAGACCGCAGTTTCTTCTACGGCGCCCAGACCCCCCAGCTTTTCTGGAGCGAGCAAATCAAGGCCGCCTACGGGCAGGGGTTCAACACCTGTTTCACGGACGACGCTTCGGTGGCGGAGGCATACGGAATACCGCTCACCTTCACCGAAGGAGAGCGGCTGAATCTTAAAATCACCACGCCGGAAGACCTTCTCCTGGCCCGGGCCATCCTGGCGGAGGACCCTCCCAAGGCTTAATCCCGGCCGGAATAGCTGGTAGACTTGAACTCTTTCACCCAGACCTGCCGTTCAATGGGCTCGTCCAGTGAAATCATGGTATCCGTGGACTGGATGTAGGGAATCTTCTGGATGGTGTTCAGCAGCACCTCCATGAGGTGGTCGTTGTCCAGGCAGTAAAGTTTGGCCAGAATGGCATACTTTCCCGTAATGAAGTGGCATTCCACAATTTCCGGGATTTTCTTCAGGTTGGCAATCACCTCCGGATACTTGGTGGATTCCGAGAGCGAGATGCTCACGAAGGCGCACACGTTGAGCCCCAGGGCCTGCGGCTTTACCTGCAGCCGGGAACCCGTGATGACGCCGTTCGCCTCCAGTCTCTTGTATCTTTGGTGGATGGCCGCGCCGGAAACCCCGCACTCACGGGCAATCTCCAGGAACGGCATGCGCGCATTCTTTACCAGGAAGGCCAGGATTTTCTGGTCGATTTGGTCGATGTGATAGGTTGACATGTGCTTTCAATTTATAAGTCGCCAGCACAAAGATACAACAATTATTTATTTTTTATCCCTCTTTGCAGATTTTTTTGTGGGCGCAGAGGAAGCAATAATTGATTGACAGTCAGTTTCGGTAAGCGTGGCCGCATTCACCCCTTTAGGAATTTTGAAGTTAGAATCGCCCTGCTTAATATATGGACCATAGCGGCCGTTGACCACCTTGATGTCCCCGAATTCCGCCAGGTACTCCGGGCCGGCCTTTTCTTCTCCGGCTTCCCGGATGAGGTGTTCGCAGGTAACCAGGTCCACCAGCAGCGGGTCGCAGCCGCGCGGGAGCTTGATGTTCCGGCTGCCGTAACGGAGGTACGGGCCGAACTTGCCGCGGGTGGCCATCACCTCCACTCCGTCCACCCGGCCCACCAGGCGGGGCAGCTGGAGCAGTTTCAGGGCATCTTCCAGGGTAAGGGTTTCAATGAGCTGGCCCTTCCCCAGCGAAGCGCTCTGCCGGCCGGGGCCCTCCCCTTTCTGCACATAGGGGCCGAATTTGCCGAACGAGGCGATCACCTTCTCTCCGTCCGGCGCCACGCCAATCTCCCGGCTCACCTTGTTTCCGTAGCTGCCTTCCGACAGCACCTGCTCCACATGGGCGTGGAAGGGCCTGTAGAAGCTCCCGATGGCGTCGGTCCACCGCTTTTCCCCGGCGGCCACTTCGTCAAAGTCGGTTTCCACCGTGGCGGTGAAATCGTAATCCAGGATGTCCGTGAAATGCTGGACCAGGTAGTCCGTGACGATGAGCCCGATCTCCTGGGGCAGCAGTTTCCCCTTTTCCGCGCCCACCACTTCGTTCTTGGAGGAGCTGCGGATCTCCCCTTTCCTGAGGGTGAGGTTGGTGACCGAGTAGGACACGCCTTCCTTGTCCCCCTTCACGGCATAGCCACGGCCCTTGGTGAGGGTGTCCACCGTGGAGGCATAGGTGGAAGGACGGCCGATGCCCAGTTCTTCCAGTTTCTTCACCAGGGTGGCTTCCGAATAGCGCTGCGGCGGCAGGGTGTATTTGCACAGGGCCTGGACGCCTTCTTCCAGCATGCGGTCTCCGGTATGGAGCTCCGGCAGCACCATCTCCTCCGCCTCGGCGGGGAGGTCGTCGTCTGCCCGGCTGTCCAGATAGAGTTTCATGAAACCGTCGAAGAGGATGGTCACCGACTGCACGCCATACTGTTCCGGACGCTTGTCCGAGGCCAGTTTGAGCGTGGTGTTCATGACGCGGCTTTCCGCCATCTGCGAGGCTACCGTCCGTTTCCAGATGAGCTCGTACAGGCGTTTTTCCTGTGCGGTGCCGTCAATTTCGGGATGCTCCAGGTAGGTGGGGCGGATGGCTTCGTGGGCCTCCTGCGCCCCCTTGGATTTGGTATGGTACTGGCGGGGGCGGGAATACGCCTCCCCGAAGTTCTCCAGGATATAGGTCTTGGCGGCGGCCACCGCCAGGGACGACAGGTTGGTGGAGTCCGTACGCATGTAGGTGATAAGTCCCCGCTCATACAGCGTCTGGGCTACGCGCATGGTAGTGGCCACCGGGAAGTGCAGCCGCCGGGCCGCTTCCTGCTGCAGGGTGGAGGTGGTGAAGGGTGCCGGGGGCATGCGGGTGCCCTCTTTCTTGTCGATGGAGGCAATCCGGTAGGTGGCGCCTATGCTGTCCTCCAGGAACTGCCGGGCCTGGCTTTCATTGTCGAAGCGGCTGTCCAGCTGGGCTTTGACCCGTGTGGTGGACGATTCCGGCCGGAAGGTGGCCTCCACCTTGTAATAAAGTTCCGGGGTAAAAGCCATGATTTCCTTTTCCCGGTCCACGATGAGGCGGAGGGCGACGCTCTGCACCCGCCCCGCGGACAGCTTGGGCTGGATTTTGCGCCAGAGGATGGGGGAGAGCTCGAACCCTACCAGGCGGTCCATCACGCGGCGGGCCTGCTGGGCGTTCACCAGGTTCATGTCTATCGCCCGGGGATTCTCGATGGCGTGGAGGATGGCATTTTTGGTAATCTCATGGAAGACGATGCGGCGCGTTTTCCCCTCCGGGAGCGCCAGCGTTTCGCGAAGGTGCCAGGAAATGGCCTCCCCTTCGCGGTCTTCATCGGAGGCGAGCCACACGGTGCCCGCTTCCGCCGCCAGCTTCCGGAGCTCCGCCACCACTTTCTTCTTGGCGGCGGGGATGACATATTCCGGCTGGAAGCCGTGTTCCACGTCTACGCTCAGCTTGTGCTCTTCCAAGTCGCGGATATGGCCGATGGAAGCCTTTACCAGATAATCTTTCCCCAGGTATTTCTGAATGGTTTTCACCTTGCCCGGAGACTCCACGATAACGAGATTTTTTCCCTCCATAGTCTTCAGTTTTTCACCTTTTATTCTGCAAAGTAAAGCAGAATCGGGGCAATTTTCCAAATTTTCTGCTTATTTTTGTAGACTCATATACAGCCAAGACCTTAGGTCTTGTGCGCATACAAGTTTTTTTGTCCATGAAAGAAGAAAGCAAGAAAAAGATAGTCCGCTGGTTCTGGTTCCTCATTATCACCCCGGTGGTGGCCCTGGTGGCCCTTCTGGGCATCGTGTGGGCCTTTGCGGACATCCCCTCCATCCAGGAACTGGAGAATCCGGATTCCAAGCTGGCCACCCAGGTCATCGCGGAAGAAGGGGAGATCCTCACCACCTACCATATCGAGAACCGCACCTTCGTGGGGTACGACGAACTGGCACCTTCGCTGGTGCAGGCCGCGGTGGCCACGGAAGACAAGCGCTTCTACCAGCATTCGGGCGTAGACATGCAGTCGCTCGCCCGCGTGCTCTTCAAGACCCTCCTCTCGCGGGATTCCTCCCAGGGCGGCGGCTCCACCATCACCCAGCAGCTGGCCAAGACCCTCTATCCCCGCGGCGCGCATGTGGGAAAACTCAAGATGGTCTGGATCAAGCTCAAGGAGTGGATCACGGCCATCAAGCTGGAGCGCAATTACACCAAGGAGGAGATTGTGGACATGTACTTGAACGCCATCTTCTTCGGCTCCAATTCCTACGGCATCTCCTCGGCGGCCAGCCAGTTCTTCGGCAAGAAGCCCATCGAGCTCCTCACGGAAGAGAGCGCCGTGCTGGTGGGCATGGTGAACAAGCCCACGCGCTACAATCCGGCGCTCAATCCAGAGCATGCCCTCACCCGCCGCAACCTGGTGCTGGACCGCATGTGCTCCATGAAATACCTCACCCGGGCGGAGTGCGATTCCCTGCAGGCCCTTCCCATCGTCCTTCGCACCCGTACGGGAGACCGCACCACCGGCGTAGGCCCGTATTTCCGGGACATGCTGCGCCGCACCATGAGCGCGGAAAAGCCCAAGCGCTCGTCCTACACCACGCCGGAAGACTACCAGGCAGACTCCCTCCTCTGGGCGGACGACCCCCTGTACGGCTGGCTCAACAAGAATTCCAAGAGCGACGGCACCCCTTATAATCTGGACGAAGACGGCCTCCGCATCTACACCACCGTCAATTACAAGATGCAGCGCTATGCGGAAGAAGCCATCCGGGAGCACCTGGGGAAAGAGCTCCAGAACGCTCTTTTCAAGGAACTCAAATACCGCAAGAACCCTCCTTTCAGCGCAGATGCAGACGCTTCCATCACGGAAACCATCATGAAGCAGGCCCGCCGCTGGAGCGACCGTACCCGCCTCATGCGCGCTTCCGGCCACACGGAAGAGGAGATTGAAGCCTCGTTCAGCGACTCGGTCCAGATGCGCGTCTTCACCTGGGAAGCCCCGGGCTACCGGGACACCGTCATGACCCCGGACGACTCCATCCGCTACTATAAGTCCTTCCTCCGGGCGGCCTTCATGGCCATCGAACCGGGAACGGGACATGTGAAGGCCTATGTGGGCGGCCCGGACTACCGCTATTTCAAGTACGACAACGTGCGCCAGGGCCGCCGGCAGGTGGGTTCCACCATCAAGCCCTTCGTCTTCACCCAGGCCATGGAATCCGGCATGACCCCCTGCGACCAGGTGCTCAACTCGCCGGTAGTCATCGTGGTGAACGAAGACAAGACCTGGTCGCCGCAGGATCCGCATGCAGACGGCAGCATGGTGAGCCTCGCATGGGGCCTCGCCCACAGCTCCAACTCCGTGTCGGCCTATCTCATGAAGCAGCTCGGCGCCCCTTCGGTGGTCTCCATGATGCGGAAGATGGGCATCACCGGCTATGTAGACCCGGTGGTCTCCCTCTGCGTGGGGTCGGCGGACCTTTCCGTCTATGATATGGTGGCGGCCTACAACACCTTCCCTTCGGGCGGCACCTATGTGGCCCCCATCTTCGTGACCCGCATCGAAGACAGCGACGGCAACATCCTCAGCCGCTTCAGCGAGCGCAAGCGGGAAGCCTTGTCGCAGCGGGCCACCGGCGCCATGATCCAGATGATGCGCGGGGTGGTGGACGGCGGCACCGGCTACCGGGCCCGCGCCCGCTACGGGCTCAAGGGAGAAATGGCCGGCAAGACCGGCACCACCAACGACAACTCCGACGGCTGGTTCATCGGCTACACGCCCACCATCACCGCCGGCGTCTGGGTGGGCGGCGAAGACCGCTACGTGCACTTCTCCAGCACGGCCCTTGGCCAGGGCGCCAACATGGCCCTCCCCATCTGGGCGCTCTGGATGCAGAAAGTCATGAAGGACGGCACGCTGGGCGTGTCGGAGTCAGACACCTTCCCGGAGTCGCTCAAGGGCTCCTGGTGCGGCGGTTCGGAAGGGGAGGCCGCCATTGGGGAAACAGATTTGGAAAATTATTATTTCGAATAGGAAAATGGCTAAGTATCAGTCTATTGCAGTCATTTATGGCAGCGACTCCTCCGAATGGGAGGTGTCGTGCCGCAGCGGCGAGTTCACCGCTTCCCGCATCGACGAATTCAAGTACGACGTGTACGAGATTTTCGCGCGCTTCGGCCAGTGGAACCTGGTGGCCATGCGGAAGGCCAATTCCATGCGCATGGCTTTCCCGGAAGGGGCGCAGCCGCAGGTGGACAAGTCCGATTTTTCCGTGATGGTGCTGGGCGAGAAGGTCAAGTTCGACTTTGCCTACATCATGCAGCACGGCGTTCCCGGGGAGTCCGGCCTCCTGCAGGGCTATCTGGAAATGCTGGGCGTCCCGCATTCCACCTGCAGCGCCTTTGTCACCGCCATTTCCTTCGACAAGTACTCCTGCAAGAGCTACCTCCGCGGGGTGGACTATGTCAAGCTGGCCCCGGATGCCTTCATCCGCAAGGGGGACGACATAGAGGCTTTCTGCCCCTCCGCCGTCGAGCGCCTGGGGCTGCCGCTTTTCGTGAAGCCCACGGACGGCGGTTCCAGCTTCGGCATCACCAAGGTGGAGAAGGCGGAAGACCTTCCCGCCGCCATCCGCTTCGCTTTTTCGGAAGGGGATACGGTGCTGGTGGAGGCCGCCATCGTCCCGGAGCATGAACTCACCTGTGCCGTCTATAAAGACGCGGAGGGCATCAAAACCCTTCCCGTCATAGAAATCATTTCGGAAACCGGCTGGTTCGACTACGACGCTAAGTACAACGGCTACAGCCGGGAAGTCTGCCCGGCGGAGATTCCTGAAGCCCTGGCCGCGGAGGTGCAGTCCATATCGGCCCGCATTTACCGCCACTTGGGCTGCAAGGGCCTCGTCCGCATGGACTATATTGCCGCGGCCGACGGCATCTATTTCCTGGAAGTGAACATCATCCCCGGCATGACCAATGCTTCGCTGGTGCCCAAGATGGTGCGCGCCGCCGGCATGGACTTCACCACCTTCCTTTCCACCATTATCGAAAACGCCTGATGCTGCTTGTGGATTTTCTCCGGGAAGGCATCGCCAGCCTGGAAGCCCTCTACCCTACCGCCGAAGCCCGGAACATCCTGCTGATGCTCTGCGAGACGCAAATCGGCACCAAGAGCTACACGCATATCGTGGAGCCCAAGTACGCCATTGCCGCCAAGGAGGAAAAACCGCTCCGGGAGGCCCTGGCGCGGCTGGAATCCGGCGAGCCCATCCAATACGTGACGGGCAAGTCGGAGTTCTGCGGCCGCACTTTCCGCGTAAGCCCCGCCGTGCTCATCCCGCGGCCGGAAACGGAACTGCTGGTGCGCGAGGCCATCAAGCTGGCCGGCCGCGTCAAGCGCATGCGCATCCCTTACGGAAAGACGGCGGAACCCGTCAGGGTGCTGGACCTGTGCACCGGGTCGGGCAACATCGCCTGGTCGGTGGCGCTGTCGGTCCCCGGCGCCCGCGTAGTGGGGGTGGACAATTCGGAACCGGCCCTGGAAGTGGCCCGGAGCCAGAATTTCTCGGCCGAGCTCAAGGCCACCGGTGCCCTGGCTCCCACTTTTGTGGCGGCAGACGTGCTGGACACGGAGCAGGAGTTCAACTATGGCAGCTTCGACCTCATCCTTTCCAATCCCCCTTATATTATGGAGAAGGAAAAGCCGCAGCTGCGGCGGAACGTGCTGGAGCATGAACCGGCGTCGGCCCTCTTCGTGAGCGACGAAGACCCGCTGGTGTACTACCGCGCCATTATCCGCTGGTCGGAGCGTTTCCTCTCACCGGAAGGGAAGGGCCTGACGGAAATCAACGAGGTGCTGGGCACCCAGACCCAGGCGCTTTTCCGCAGCGCCGGTTTCACGGAAACAGACCTGGTCAAGGATTTTTACGACAAAAACCGTTTCGTTTTCTACATGAAATAAGCTTAGCTGCCCGTCACCGTCATTTCGCAGACGGCGCAGTGGAAATCCAGCCGGAGCCGCTCCTTTCCGTTTCTCAGGAAGAGCGGTTCCGCTTTTTTTGCCTTTCCCTGCCGGGGGCAGAGGCCCAGTTCATGGCGGATGCAGTATTTGCTCCGCATGAGTTCCGCGCCGCTGCGGTGGGTGAGTTCATAGGCCCGTTCCATGGTTTTGCTGCCGCGTCCGGCATAGATGGCCTCGTCGCGGGAATTGGCGATATTGGCCTTGTAGCTCAATTCCTCCGGAGCCCGGACGGAAGCGTCTTCCCGGCCGCGGCGGAGCGGGATGGCCTGGACGGGGACCTCGTCCAGCCGGGCGGCCAGCTCCCGGCGGATGCCGTTGAGGAAGGCGGCCGGGAGGAAGGGGACGGGGGCTTCACAGGCCACTTCGGGCTCCAGGAAATGGTAATGCCCGCTGCGCTTGGCCAGCTGCCGCCGGATGGTCTGGAGCATGGCTTCTCTCTCCCGGGCCACGTCCGGCGGCGTTTCCAGGGTGCATGAGACACTCCGCCCGTCTTCCGAAACGGCGCTGGCCTCCACCTTCCCTTCTTTCAGGACGATGGAAAGGTGCACGTCCAGTTCCCGCACCGGTTTCCCGGCCTCCAGCTGCCGCTCGAAGGCGGCGCTGATGTTCCGGTACAGGCGGAGGCCCTCCCTGAGCCCCGCCGGTTTCCGGCAGCGGATGCGGAGGCCGTCGCAGACATCGGCCCGGAAACCCACGATGCCGCCGTCAGGCGCCACGAAGGCGAATCCGTCTCCGTTGGCCAGTTGCAGCTCCTGGCGGGCGGGGCTGAGCAAAAGGCCGTCCGGGAGCACCCGGGACACGGTTCCCACGTATTCACCCATGGATTTCGGGGCATCCATGGACGCCCAGCTGCCGCGCCGGCCGTCCAGGAAAAGCTCCGTATAGCCCCTGTTGAAAGTCTTGTCCAGGTTGGGCCGGAAAGCGCCGGAAACCCGGCCGAACGAGGCGCGCCGGTATTGGTCCGGGCGGCGCTCCGCCAGGGCGTCCAGGGCCTCCGAATAGGCCCGGACCACATTCCGGACATACGATTCGCTTTTGAGCCGGCCTTCTATCTTGAAGGAGGTGACGCCGGCTCCGGCCAGCTCTTCCAGCCGGTGGAGGAGGTTATAGTCTTTGAGGGAAAGCAGGGCCTTGTTCCGCTCCAGCAGCTTTCCTCCGGTGTCTTCCAAATCATAAAGGCTCCGGCAGGGCTGGGCGCATTCGCCGCGGTTGGCGCTCCGGCCGGTCAGGTATTCCGACAGATAGCACTGCCCGCTGTAGCAGACGCAAAGGGCCCCGTGGACGAAAAACTCGATTTCCGCCTCCACCGCCTGGCTGATGGCCCTCACCTGCTCCAGGGAAAGCTCCCGCTCCAGCACCAGCCGGCCGTAGCCCAAGCTTTCCAGGAAACGGGCCTTTTCCGGCGTGCGGATGGCGCATTGGGTAGAGGCGTGCATCACCAGCTTCCGGCTCATCTGAAGAACCGCCGGATCCTGCACGATGAGGGCGTCCACGCCGGCTTCTTCCAGGGCCGAAACCAGCTTCTGCGCTTCTGGAAGCTCGTTTTCGTACAGGATGGTGTTCACCGTGGCGTAGATGCGGGCGCCGAAGCGGTGGGCATAGGCACAGAGTCCGGCAATCTCTTCCACAGTATTCCCGGCCGCCTGCCGGGCCCCGAAAGCCGGACCGGCAATGTACACGGCGTCCGCCCCGCAGTCGATGGCGGCCTTGCCAATTTCCGCCGTCCGGGCCGGCGCCAGCAGTTCCAGGTATCTCATGATGAGTGGCTTATAATTGTAATGAAATCAGTTCCTGACCCAGCTGGTGCAGGGCCTGCTCGATTTTTTTGACCTGAGCCGGGCGTGGCTTGGAGAGGCCTTTGGCATAATGCCAGAGTTGTTTCTGGTTAATTCCTGTCAGCCGTTCAAGCGCAGACTTGGTGAAGATTTTGCAATACAATTGGAGAAAAGACTTGGTATCCATCCGGAACACCAGCCGGTATTCCCCCTTCAACTCTTCCGGAATGGGATTCCCATCTTCTGCGCAGGCTTCTTTCAGGACGACAAGTCCTTCTTCAAGACTCTTTTTCACCTCGTCCAAAGAATTCCCGACCCCTCCTACCCCGGTCAGCTCTTCCACATAGGCTGAGTAGTTATGCTCCGCCCGCTCTATGACTGCATGCAATAATGTCATAACACAAACCTTTAGTCCAGTCCTGCTTCTTTTAGAATTTGCCGATAAGTGCCTTCGGCCATATCCTGGTTCGGTTTTCCAGGTACCGGAATGGGGCGTCTGGCCCCTTCTTTTACAAAAATTCGATGATCTCCCTTTATCCGGTCCAGCCTCCATCCGTTCAATTCCAGAAGAAGGATTACCTCCTTCACCTTTTTGCTCATACAAAGATAACTAATTTTCTATTGTTTGCAAAAAAAGAAGCAGCTATATCAGCTCCAGGACCAGTTCCACGTCGCCGTAGCTGGCGGAGCGGCCGCTGTACCGCTCAATGTAGGAGCGGGTGAGCGAGCCGCGCCAGACAATGTCGTCCCGCTGGTTGAGTGGCAGTTCCACCTCAATGCCGTACTGCTTGGAGTTGTACTTGACGGTGGCGGCGGCCTTCCAGGTGGTGCGGGTGCCGCCGTCGTCTTCCGTAATCATGAAGGCGCAGGCGTGCAGTTGCTCCGTCCATTCCGACACCAGGATGGCGTTGAACGGGAGCACCTCGCCCACCTGTTTGCGGCGGACCACAATCATGAAGTCGGTCACCGACGGCTGGTAGAGCCGCAGTTCCGCCTCGGTGGAGGCCCGGAAATCTTCCACACTCCCGAGCTTGACCAGAAATTCGCTTGCGCCGGCGAGCCAACTGTCGTACTGACGATTCGCCTTGAAGGACCGCAGGACGAGCGTCTTGAAGCCGGCCGCCTCGGATGCCTTGGCGGCGGAGCGGATGAGGATGTCGCCGCCGCCCTGGCCCCAGGAAGGGTCTTCCCGGCGGCGGAGCTCCAGCGACTTGAAGTCTGCGTCGCTGTTGCGGTTCACCACCCACACGGGCTGCTCCGCCGCCATCTGCTCGTCCACCATCACTTTCTCCACCGAGCCGTCCGGCTTGAGGGCATAGCCCACGTTGCGTTCGGCCCCGTCGCCCGGGTCGAAGGTGACCACCGGCAGGCGCTTGCCGTCCCAGGAATCGGAGAAGGGCCAGTAGATCTGCACGTCGGAGACGCAGAGGGAGTCCAGCCAGGCTTCCGGCTCCGTTTCGGCGGAACGGGTGGCTTGCACGGCTTCCCTGAGCAGGTCCCGGAGCGGCCGGCGGTAGGTTTTTCCAGCTTTGGTGGCATCGTCCCCCACCCCTGCGCCCGGCGTGGAGAAAAGGTCCTGCATCCGGTATTCCTCGTCATAGCCGTTGCCGGCCGATGCCCGGGCGGCGTCGTGCACTTCCTCCAGCTGTTCCTGCTCCAGCGGCAGGGAGGACAACAGCCCCGCCACTTCCTCCAGGCTGATGTAAGCGGAGGGTTCCGCCTGCACCTCCGGCGGCATTTCCATAGCGGTTTCTTTCTTTTGACAGGCCACCAGAGCGGCGGCTCCGAGGGCGGCCACGCAGGCGCCCAGAATCTTGCTGTACTTTTTCATATCATTCTCTGCCGGAATTAAAGCCCGGCTCCCTCTGCAAAGTACGGCATCCTTATCCGTGTTCTGAAAGGGTACACGGATAAAGTGAAAAAAACAGCCCTGCAGGGGGCTGCAGGGCTTGTCTCTGGGAAAACTTCAGCCGATTTTCCGGGTGAAAAACCGGGGAAAGTTCCTGTTTTTGTTAAAAATGACTACTTCAAAACCTTGAGCTGGTCTTCTGCCTGCTTGGCATACTTGGTACCGGCGAGTTTCTTGTAGTACTCGGTGGCCGTTGCCTTGTCACCGGCTTTCTGGGCGGTGGCGGCAATGGTGAACTGGATGTCTGCTGCATCCTTGGCGTCCGGGGCCACTGCCAGGTACTTCTTGTAGGCTTCGATGGCCTGGGCGCTCTTGCCGCTCTTGGTGTAGGCGCTGGCCATGAGCTTGTAGGCGTTGGCATTCTCCAGATACTTGTTGGAAGCTTCGAAGGCCTCGATGGCGGGGGCGTTCTTTCCTTCCTTCAGGAGGGCCTGGCCCTTCTTGAGATAGCTGGTGGAGAGGAGCTTGGGAGCCTGCTTGTCGTCACCGAGTTCATTGGCCTTCACAAGGGCGTCGATGGCGGAGTCGATGCTGCCCTTCTGCAGGCGGGACTGGCCCAGCAGCAGGAAAGCCTGTGCATCTTCCGGGGTGAGGGCGGTGAGCTGGACGAAAGCGGCTTCTGCGCCGTCAAAGTCCTTGCCCTTCAGCAGGGTGGAACCCTTGCGGAGATAGACGTTGGGAATGAGGCTCTTGGCGTCTTCTGCGGGGCCTTCCACGCCATATTCGGCGGCGACGGACTGCACCTCTGCGAGGGTGGCGACGGCCTCGTCATAATTACCGTCGTTGATTTGCTCCTTGGCGATGGAAAGGAGGGTGCCGGGAATGGCTTCCTTGCACTTGGCGACCAGTTCCACAGCCTCGTCTTCCGTGCATTCCTTGGCCTGGGCGAGGGCGGCCCGGAACTGGGCCAGGGCCTCTGCCTTATTGGTTTCCAGTGCCTGGGCACCGGCATTGAAAGCGTCTACGGCTGCATTGTAGTCCTGCGCGGCGGCCACGGCGGCTGCCAGGGCGAGGGTGGCGATAGTTACAAAAAATTTCTTCATTGTTTTGTTGAATATCGTTAAGTTATACATTCCTGTTAGCACACAGTTTGCAAAAATAGCAAAATATGTTGTAATTTTGCACGAAATCTCCGTGAAAATGTTTTTGTCCCGGCATAAATTCCGTTTTTTCCTGTTCGGTGCCCTGCTCTTCTTGTCAAGAATTGTGCCAGCGCAGAATCTTCCTTCGCTTCCCATGGATCCGAACATCAGGAAAGGTACGCTGGGCTGCGGGGTTACCTATTATATGGTAACGGATCCCAGCCAGAAGGGCTACGCCCAGCTGGCGGTGGTCCAGCGGGACGAACCCTTGTCTGAATCGGTGCGAGAGGGGCTCCAGGGCCGTTTTTTCGCCCGCATGGGCGTGGCGCCCTCCCGCGAGGGATTCCTCTCGGACATAGACGGCTCCACGGTGTACCGCTTCCGCGAAGTGCCTTTCTACCGGCCAGAGGTGCTGGATTCCATGCTGCTCTATGCCTTTGCCCGCGTGGCGGCCTCCAGGGCCGAGCAGGCTGTGATTGTGAGCGGTGACATAGACCCGGTGGAGCTCAAGAAGAAGATGGACATCTTCTCCATGATGGTGCCCCGCATGCTGGTCAAGGAGAATCACCAGCCGGACTATGTGTGGGAACCGTCCCCCGCCCCGGTGGTGCGTTTCCTCTCCAGCGGCCCGGCCGGGGTGGCCGTCACCTATGCGGGTTCGCGCATTCCCTTTTCGTCCATGAATACGGCCCAGGCCATTGTGACGGACCTCTTCGGGCTGGAGTTCCGGTACCTGCTGGACCACCGCATCAGGCGGAACCTCCGGGATGCGGGCATCCCCTTCGGGGACATCCGTTTCGAGGCCCTCCGCAGCGGGGATTATGGCGGGGACGAGCGCTATACCGTGCGGGTGCAGGTGGCAAGGGAGCACATAGACCCGGCCATGCGCGTCATTTCCGCCACGGTGGGGGAGATGGATGCCTTCGGGGTGAGCGAACCGGAATTCGTGCAGGCCAAGCTGGCCGCGTCGCCCTATGTCTGGCGAAAGGCCGCCAGCGTGCCGGATTCAGAAACCTATGTGAACCGCTGCATCGCCAATTTCCTCTACGGAGCCAACCTGGCGCCCCGCTCCGAGATGCTCCGCTATTTTGCCAACAAGCAGGTGGCGGACAGCACCGAGACGCGCCTTTTCAACCAGTTCTCGGACGCGCTGCTCACCCAGCTGGCCAACCTGACGCTGGAATACACCCAGGCCCCGGATTCGCTGGACAAGGACGAAACCCTCTTCTACTATAACCTGGGCTATCTCTATGGCTCGGTCATTCCCTCCGGCAAGGATTATTCCTGGTTCCAGGCAGACACTTCGGGCCTGGACGTGCCTTGCCCCCGGGTGAAGCTCAAAAGCGAGAAGCCGGAGCCGGTGTCGGGCGGCACCCTCTGGACGTTCAGTAACGGCATGCGGGTAGTGTTCAAGCCCATGCGGGGGAGCGGTGCCTTCCACTACGCCCTGCAGCTCAACGGCGGCCTGGCGCTCGTGGACGGCCTCCGGGAAGGCGAGGGCGGCTATTTTGCAGACCTGCTGCCGCTGTACGACTGCGGCGGCCTGCCCGCCTCGGCCTTCCGTGACGTACTGGCGGCCGCCGGGGTGAGCATGGAATCCCGGGTGGACGTGCAGGGGATGTATATCCGGGGCGACGGCCCTTCCGGCCGGCTGCCGTTCCTCTTGAAATCCCTGCTGGCGCTCGCCAACGACCGTCACATCAACGTAGGGGAGTTCCAGACCTATTGCCGGAGCCAGGCGCTGCTCCAGCCCCGGATGGACGACCTCCTGTACCAGTCCCTGGTGCCGGGCTTCGTCCATACCTCCAACAAACTGCCGCAGGCCCTGTCGCCGGAAACCCTGCAAAAGGCGGAGCGCTATTTCGAAGGCCGTTTTTCCCGCATGAACGACGGCATCCTCATCCTTTGCGGAGACCTGGACGAGGCGCTCCTCAAGCGCATCCTTTCCCGCTACCTGGGCGGTTTCCGCACCCAGCGGGGCGGCGTCGGCCGGAAAGGGGTGGCGTTCCACCCCGTCAGCGGCACCCTCACCCACACCCTGCCGGACGGTACGGACCGGGGCGTACACCTGCTCCTGGATGCGGAGTACACCCTTACGGCGGACCATCTCTACACGGCGCAAATTGGCCTGGAGCACCTTCGGAGCACGCTCATCCGCCACCTGGAGCCGTATGGTTATACGCCGGAAGTGACGCTGAATGTCTTCACGCATCCCCAGGAGCGTTTCCAGCTGCGGCTGGACTGCCGGCCGGTTCCCTGCCAGGGGCTTCCCGCCGGGGAAACCGCGGCGAGTCCCGAGCGGGCGCTCACGGCGGTGCGGGCGGCCGTGGCGGAGGCTGCCGCCACCACCCTGCCTGCCCGCGATTTAAAGGCCTGGAAGGCCCGCCTGCAGCAGAATGTGAAAGCCCAGCTGGAGAGCCCGGAGGGCCTGGTGTCCATCGTCCTGTTCCGCTATGCCGCCAACAAAGACGTCACCTCGCGCTACGTGGAGTCCATCAGTGCGCTGGGTGCGGCCGACGTGCAGGCCTTCCTGGCCGCCCTGGCCTCCGGCGGACGCATAGAAATGATGGTACCATGAAAAAGAAAAGAGATTTCGGCACCCTTATCGAGATTGGCGACATCCTGGTTTCCGGGGATGTGGTGCTGGAGTATTTCGCCTGTGACTATCCGGTCTGCCGCGGCGCCTGCTGTATCGTAGGGGAAAGCGGTGCACCGCTCAAGGAAGAGGAGCTGGAACCGCTGGAGGCTGAATATGAGGTGTTTAAGCCGCTCATGAGCGAGGCCGGCCGCGCCGCGGTGGACGCCAAGGGCTTCTTTGAGATAGACCGGGAGGGAGACCTGGTGACCCCGCTGGTCCCCGGCACCGAAGAATGCGCTTTCTGCTTCATGGAAGAGGGGAACTGCCTCTGTGCCATCGAACGGCAGTTCTGCAAGGGGCTCACCCGCTTCCGCAAACCCGTTTCCTGCTCGCTCTACCCCATCCGCGTGGTGGACCTCGGCGGGGGCCGCATAGGCCTCAACCTGCATCGCTGGACCATCTGCCGGGACGCTTACGAAAAAGGGCGCCGCGATGGAATCAGGGTATACCAGTTCCTGCGGGCGCCCCTTATTGAGGCCTACGGAGAGGAATTCTACTCCGCTTTGTCGGCGGCGGCCAGGATGCTCATCGCCAACTCATAATCGTTCTCGTTCACTTTTACCTCGATGGGCCTTGCGAAGCCCAGGCTGGGGTACGAAGAATCCGCGCCGAACACGGCGGCGGGCACGCCGTTGTCTCCGAGCAGGGCCACGGCCATTTCGGCCATCACCCTTTCCTGGAAGCAGGCAACGGTTTTAAATCCTTGTGTATCAGTGCTCATATTGATGGATTTGATGGTCAAGGGCCATGACGACGCGGGCGAGGTCCCGCATCTGTCCTTCTGCCTGGAAGCCGCCCAGTACGGGTTCCAGGGTGACGGCGTCTTCCCAGAGGCGGGCGGCCTTGGCGATGCCCGAGGTGAGGCGGAAGCGGTATCCGCCTTCCGGCAGCTCCTTTTCCAGCGTGTAGCCCCGCTGCTCCATGGCTTTCAGGATGGCCTGGCGGTACGATGCCGGGTCTCCCTGGGCATGGATTTTCCGTTTTCCATAGCCGAACATGGGATAGATGGCGGACATGAAGACAAAGGCGGCGGCAATATAGGCGATGGAAGTCCAGCCGCTGCGGAAGGCGACGGCTACGTCCTTGGACACGAAGCCGAAGGCCATGAGCGCCCCGATGATAATGATGAACAGGAGGCAGATCTTGATGAAGTATTTGACAGCGCGTCGGAGGTAGGTCATATCAGTTCCCGGATAATTTCGTCAGATACAAAGAAGTGGTCTTCGGGGATGCGGTAGCGGCGGCCGTCCTTTTCCAGCGCCCCCTGCGCCAGGAGCCTTCCGATGGCTTCCTGCTGGCAGTTGGCCTCCAGGAATTCCCCGTCGATGCCGCGGGCGGTGCGCAGGGCCAGCATGAGGGTCTCCACCTTCTCGTCTTCCACGCTCAGCGCCTCTTCCGTGTGCTTGTAGCCCTCCAGGGCCGATTCGTTCCAGCTGCGCCCCCGTCCGCTGAAGGAATGGGCCGACGGGCCGAGCCCCACATAGGGCTTCCGGGCCCAATAGCCGCTGTTGTGCAGGGCTTCCCGGCCGGGCTTGGCGAAATTGGAAATCTCGTAGTGCCGATAGCCGGCGGCGCCGAGCTTACGGCACAGAAGGTCGTACTGCTGCCGGCACCACTCTTCCGGGGCTTCCTCGTACTCGCCGTTTTCCAGCCGCTGGGCCAGGACGCTGTCCCCCTCTACCGTGAGCTGGTAGCAGGAGACATGCTCCGGGTCCAGCTCCAGGGTTTGGTCGATGGTCTTCTCCCAGACGGCCGGCGAGAGGTTGCTGAGCCCGAAAATGAGGTCTATGCTGATATTGTCGACGTCCTCTTCCCGGAGGATGCGGAAGGCCTGGACGGCCCGTTCCGCGTTGTGCCGGCGGTTCATCCAGCGGAGGAGTTCGTCGTCAAAGGACTGTACGCCCATGCTCACACGGTTGACCCCGAGCATTTTGAGGCTCCGCACATAAGGTGCGCCCTTTTCCACGATGTCTTCCGGGTTCACCTCCATGGTGAATTCGGTGAAGGGGCCGCCGTGCCCCACCTCCTCCAGGGTGAGGAGGATGGACGTAAGGTCCTTGAGCGGCAGCAGCGAAGGGGTGCCGCCCCCGAAGTACAGGGTCTTGGGGGAATGAGGGTCGAACTCCCCGGCCCGGCGGCGGATTTCCGCACACACGGCCTGGGCATAGCGGGCGGGCGCGTCTTCCCGGTACAGCTCCGAATAGAAGTCGCAGTAGGTGCAGAAACTCCTGCAGAAAGGGACGTGGATGTAAATCATGGATTAGCGCAGCATGCATTCCGCGCGGCCCAGGAGGCTCTGCTCGGTGTAGACCTCGAGGGTATAGACGCCCTTGAAGAAATCTTCGATGTCGTTCACGTAGATGGAGAGGTCCACCTCGTTGCCTTCGTAATCCACCTCACGCGAGGCCGTGGCCTGCAGGGTTTGCCCGTTGAGGGTGAAGCTGGTGGATTCGCTGTTCATCAGCAGCGCCCCGTCCGGGTCCTTGACGCGGATGTACACCCGCACGGGACCTTTGTCCGCCAGGGAATTCTCCACCAGCGAGAGGTTGGCCACCAGGTAGCGCACGCGGCTGGAACGGTCTCCGGTGCGGTCGCTGCCGTAATAGCCCACCAGCGAGATGGCGCGGGCCTTGAGGACCTTCCCGGCGGTGACCTTGTTGGTGAGGTCTTCCACCTGGGCGGAGAGCTGCTCGTTGGCGGCCTTGCTTTCCGCGGCCTCCCGGCGGGCGGCGGCGGCATCTGCGGTGAGTTTCTTGTTGAGGGTGTTGAGCGAGTCTATCTGGACGATATAGCCCTTCATGATGCTGCGGAGGGTGCCCAGCTCTTTTTCATACTGCCGGATTTTGGTGCGGTTGGTGGCCTCTGTCTTCTGCAGCTTTTCAATGAGCTGCGCCACCTGTTCGCGCGAGGTGTCCAGCTGGTGGTTGATGTTTTCGTAGTCTGAATTCAGGGAGTTGAAGTCGTTCTGCAGGCTCACCAGTTCCTGGGCCAGTTCCTGCTTTTCGCCTTCCAGCTGCTTTACCAGGGTGTTGCGCTGGGCCAGGATGTAGCCCAGCACCAGGGCGAGGGCAATGGCCACGCAGGCCAGGATGATGAGCACGGTGCGGTTTCCGCGGTTTTCTTTGCGTTCGCGCTCTTGGCGCTCTATTCTCTCAAGGGGATCTTCTGCCATAGGTCTGTTCTTTTATTATTTTGCAAATATAACTATATTTGTCAAAAACTGTGCTAGATGATGGAAACTGTATATGCCCAGCGCCTCCAGGCCCTCCGGCAGCTCATGCATGAGCAGGGCTGGGACCTGGTTATCCTGACGGGCAGCGACCCGCATGCAAGTGAATATCCGGCCCTCCGCTGGAAACAGGTTCAGTGGCTTTCCGGCTTCACCGGGGAGGCAGGGGACGTAGTGGTCACGCAAGACCACGCCGGGCTCTGGACAGACACCCGCTATTTCATCCAGGCCAACCGGCAGCTGGCCGGAACGGGCTTCGTGCTCCACAAGATGCGCGTGCCGGAGCAGGTTCCCATCCCCGAATGGATTGCCTCGCTGGGGCTGGACGAGCCGGTCATCGCCATCGACGGCCTCTGCCAGAGCGTCGGGGCCGTGGAAACGCTGCGTTCGGCGGTCCCTTCGGCCGTCATCACCCCGGTTCCGGACCTGCTGTCGCCCCTTTGGGAAGACCGGCCGGCCGTATCCTCTTCGCCCATCATCACCCTGGGCGAAGACCTGGTGGGAGAAAGCCGGGAGGCCAAACTGGGCTGGCTCCGGAAGCTGCTCGTGCGGGAGGGGGCGGATGCCATCCTAATCACCGCCCTGGACGAGATTGCCTGGCTGCTCAACGTCCGCGGGCAGGACGTGGCGTACAATCCGGTGGTCATATCGTACCTCCTGGTCACGCTGGACGATGCTTCCTGGTTCGTCCGCAAAGACGCTTATGCGGAGCCGGACCCGGAAACGGCGTCCAGCTTTGACGAACTGGCCGTGGACGGGGTGCAAATCCGTGAATATGAAGATGTCCTGTTCGCCCTCTCGGGGCTCCGGGAGGCCGGGGTGGACCGCATTCTCCTGGACCCCGCCACCCTCAATGTGGCCCTCCTGGAGGCAGTGAAGGGCGCGCCGGACGCCCCCGAGGTGCTCTTCCGGCCTTCGCCCGTCCCGCTTCGCAAGACGGTCAAGAATGCCGTGGAGATTGCCGGCATGCGGGAAGCCCATCTGGAAGACGGCCTGGTGGTGGAAAAGTTCCTCTACTGGGTGGAACGGAATGCCGGCCGGGTGAACGAATGGGAAGCGGCCTGCGAACTGGGCCGGCTGCGTGCGCAGATTCCCGGCTACCGGGGCGACAGTTTCGAGACCATATCGGCCTACGGGCCTTCCGCGGCCCTGCCGCACTATGTGACCCCGCATGAAGGGGCGCCCCTCCTGGAGCCCCGCGGGCTGTACCTGGTGGATTCCGGCGGCCAGTACCTCTTCGGCACCACCGATATCACCCGCACCGTTCCCCTGGGGCCCACCACCCCGCTGGAGCGGGAAGACTATACCCTGGTCCTGAAAGGCCACATCCAGCTGGCCATGGCCGTCTTCCCGCGCGGAACCACCGGCTGCCACCTGGACATCCTGGCCCGGGAGCCCCTCTGGCTCGCCAAACGGAATTTCGGCCACGGAACGGGCCACGGCATCGGTTTCTTCCTCAACGTGCACGAAGGCCCCCAGGAATTCCGGCAGAACTTCAACTCCGTTCCCTTCCAGCCCGGTATCGTCAATACCAACGAGCCCGGCCTCTACCGGGAGGGCATGCACGGGGTGCGGCACGAAAATGCCATGCTCTGCCGCGCCGTGGGAGACAACGAGTTCGGCTCCTGGCTGGGCTTCGAGCCGCTCACGCTCTGCCACTTCGACACCTCCTGCCTGGAAGTGTCCCTCCTCACGCAGGCGGAAAAAGACTGGCTCAACGCCTATCACCGCCTGGTGCGGGAAACCCTCACCCCGCGCCTGGAGCCGGAAGTGGCCGCCTGGCTCAGGGAAAAGACCAAGGAAATTTAACGCATATCATCATGAAAGCCAGATTTTTTCTTTCATCCATCGTCCTTCTCCTCGCCTTCTCGGTGAAGGGGCTTGCCCAGGACCTCATCCATACCATGGACGGCCAGGCCATAGAGGCCAAAGTGCTGCAGATTACAGACCAGGAGGTCCGTTACAAAACCTTCGACAACCTGGAGGGGCCGGACTACCTCATTCCCATCGGCCGCGTGGAGCGCATCGTCTTCGAAAACGGCACGGAAAAGCTGTTTACCCTGAACGACCATTTCGGCCCCCTGGCGTACCGCTGGGGCAGCTTCTACGACAACCGCGGCCGTCTTTACAGCGACCAAATCCGTGACTATCTGGGTGTTACGCTCTACGGCAGCCAGTACCGCAAGGCCAGGAACCAGTTCCAGTGGGGCACCGGCCTCACGGTGGGCGGCGCCGTGCTCATGCTGGGCGCGCTGGCCGGCGGGGGAATGTACACCTACTTCAACAACCGCTGGGGAACGCGGACAGCCCTCACGGAAACCGGCGAGCCGGGCAGTACCATCAACTCGTCGGGCGCCATGCTGGGCATCATCGCGGCCGGTGTCGCCGGGGCGGTGTGCGTGGGCGTGGGCATCCCGCTCTGGGTGAAGGGAGACCGCAAGCTCAACGACATTGCGGACGACTATAACCGCCAGTACGGTCCCGGCCCTTCCGCCAGCCTCACGCTCGGGTCCACCTCCAACGGTTTCGGGCTGGCGCTGCGGTTCTGACATTTTTTACTATCTTTGCAGTCCCGCCTGCGGCCATGAGCGGCCGGAGGGCGGTGTTTTAAGCATGCCCAAAGCAAAAAGCACCATCCAGATCAAGAACCGCCGGGCCTCGTTCGACTACGAGTTCCTGGAAACCTATACGGCCGGCATCCAGCTGGTGGGGACGGAAATCAAATCCATCCGCGCCGGCAAGGTGTCGCTGCAGGACGCCTATTGTTTTTTCGTGGGGCACGAACTCTTCGTGCGGGGCATGAACATCGCCCAGTACCATTGGGGCAGCTGGGGGCAGCATGAGCCGGTGCGGGACCGCAGGCTCCTTCTTAACCGCAAGGAACTGCGGCATCTGCAGATGGAAGACAAGCAGAAGGGGCTCACCATCGTGGCGGTGAAGCTGTTCATCGCGGACAATGGTTTCGCCAAGCTCGTCATTGCCCTGGCCAAAGGCAAGAAAGAATACGACAAACGTCAGAGTATCAAGGAAAAAGACGTTCGTCGGGAACTGGAAAGGGGCTATTAGTCCAGGGATTTTTCGGTACTCACCGCCATATACATCACGCGGGCGTACTCTTCCGGGGAAAGCGAAGCAAAGAGGAAATGCACCGGGTCCTGCACGGCGCCCTTGTACCATACCTCGAAATGCAGGTGCGGCAGCGGCATGGAGGCCAGGAAGCCCACCGTGCCTACCTGCTGCCCCCTGCGGAGCCGGCGGCCCTTGACGGCCGTCACGTCTCCCAGCAGGCAATATCTTGTCACATAGCCGTTTCCGTGGTCTACGGTGACCATGTTGCCCAGCCCCTTCCGGCCGTGCTCCACCTCCGTCACCGTGCCGTCCGCCACCACATACACCGTGTCTCCCTGCGGGGCGATGAAGTCAATCCCGTCGTGCTGCATGGGAAGCTGGTACACCGGATTGTCCTTCTGGCCCACGGAGGCGCCCGCCTGCACGTACGACATTCCCCGGAGCGGGAGGGTGAGCGGCGGAATGCTGTCCCTGCGCGCTTCCAGGAGGCGGAAAATCTCGGCGAAATTGTCATCCACGTTCCCCGCCATGAGCATGAGGCTTTCGGAGGCCGATGCGGCGGCGGAGAGGTAGAAACTCTCCGACAGGGAGTCGGAGGCGGCAATCAGGTCCGCCGCCGTGGCGGCGTCGGGCGAGGGGGCAGCCGTCTTGAAAAGCTCCTCGTAGATGGAATCGTCCCGCTCCATGAGGCCTTCCACCACGTCCCCGATGAGCTGCTCCTGGGCCTGCATCTGACCGAAGCGGTCCCGGTACAGGCGGTTCTCCCGTTCCAGCTGCCGCTCCTGCTCGGTGGAGAAGACGAGGGCGAACACGATGTACAGCACTATCGAGAACGACAGGCTGGCTATGGTGTAGCGGAGAATCCCGCCGAGCACCTTCTTCCACCGGGCATCCTTTCCCATCACCTTTTCACGTCTGCGGGTTTACGGACCATCTCGAAATAGTCCTTGGGATCCATGTCCAGGTCCATGTACAGGGCGGGGTTCACGAAGTCCTTACGGTACATCACTTCGTAGTGGAGGTGCGGACCGGTGATGCGCCCGCTGCGGCCGCTCAGGCCCAGGCAGTCTCCGCGCGAGACCCGCTGGCCTTCCACCACGTCGATGCGCGACATGTGCGCATAGCGGGTCCGGTACCCGAAGCCGTGGTCCACCTCCACATGGATGCCGTAGCCGCCGCTTTCATAGGCCGTTTCTATCACCACGCCGTCTCCGGTGGCGTAGATGGGGTTGCCGGGCGGGCAGGCGAAGTCCATGCCGGAGTGCCGTTTCCCGATGCCGAGGATGGGGTCTGACCGATATCCGAAGGGGCTGGACATCCGGTAGGTGGAGGGGTCTGTGTTCATGGGCGGGATGGCGGGGATATGGGCCGCCATGTCGCCGGCGGTACGCTGGAGCCGGGTTACGTTGTCGAAGGAGAGCGACTGGACGTAGGCGCGCTTCTCCAAGGTGTCCAGCCGCTGCGCCAGTCCCAGCAGGGAAGTGCCTTCCAGGGGCTCGTAGCGCTGTTTTCCGCCAATTCCGGCAAAGCGGACGGCGTCCGGGACGGCGTCCATGCCATATACCGAACGGTATACCCTTTCGTCCCGGAGCTCCAGCAGCGAGAGCATGTCGTCGTACTTGTCCAGCTGCTTCTGCATCTGGTCCACGCGGGTGCGCCAGAGGGCATTGCGGTGCCGGAGGATGGCGGTCTTGGGGAGGTCCAGCCCCAGCACGGCCACATAGAACCACATGTAGAAGAGGAATAGGACGATGCCCGAGACCGCCACGCCCAATATTTTCCACCCCCGGTGACGCGGCTCCGTGCGGAGCTCGGCCATCAGGGTGTCCGGATTCAGGATATATTCGGCAATCTTGGACATGGACTGCAAAGGTACGAATTTTCCAGGAACTGCACATTCTATGCCCTTCTGCAAGGTATTTTGCATAAAAATCCTTATTTTTGCAGGTTATTATATGATTGACAGCTATGACTGCTAAAGAAATCCGCCAGAAGTTCCTCGACTTCTTCGCCGCCAAGGGCCACACGCTGGTGCCCTCCGCCCCCATGGTCATCAAGAACGACCCTACGCTCATGTTCACCAATGCGGGCATGAATCAGTTCAAAGACATTTTCCTGGGCAACGCCGCCCCCAAGTTTCCCCGTGCCGCAGACTCCCAGAAGTGCCTCCGCGTGAGCGGAAAGCACAACGACCTGGAAGCCGTGGGCCACGACGGCCGCCACCATACCATGTTCGAAATGCTGGGCAACTGGAGTTTCGGAGACTATTTCAAGACCGAGGCCATCGACTGGTCCTGGGAACTGCTCACAGAAGTTTACAAGATTGACAAGGCCAAACTCTACGCCACCGTCTTTGAAGGCAGCGCGGAGGACGGTACCGCGCTGGACGAGGAAGCCCTCGCCGCCTGGCGCAAGCACCTGCCGGAAGACCATATCCTCACCGGGAACAAGCACGACAATTTCTGGGAAATGGGAGACACCGGCCCCTGCGGCCCCTGCTCGGAAATCCACATCGACCTCCGTCCGGACGAGGAAATTGCCAAAATACCCGGCCGCGAGCTGGTGAATACGGACAATGACGAGGTCATCGAAATCTGGAATCTCGTGTTCATGCAGTACGAACGCAAGGCGGACGGCCACCTGGAGCCGCTGCCGGCCAAGAACATCGACACGGGCATGGGCTTCGAACGCCTGTGCATGATTCTCCAGGGCAAGAAATCCAATTACGAGACGGACGTCTTCTCCGGCCTTATTGGCCGCGTGGAGGCTTTCTCCGGCCACCGCTACGCAGAGGGAGGCAACGTGGAAGTGGCCATGCGCGTGATTGCAGACCATATCCGCGCCATCGCCTTCTCCATCGCCGACGGCCAGCTGCCCTCCAACGTGAAGGCCGGCTATGTGATCCGCCGCATCCTCCGCCGCGCCGTGCGCTACGGCTACACCTTCCTGGGCTTCACCGAGCCCTTCCTCTGCCGGCTCGTCCCGCAGCTGGTGGCAGACATGGGAGAGGCCTATCCGGAGCTCGCCGCGCAGCAGAAACTCATCGAGAATGTGATCCGGGAAGAGGAAAACGCTTTCCTGAAGACCCTGGACAAGGGCATCCGCATGCTGGAAGACAACATGGCCAAAAATGCGGCCAAAAAGCAGGTTTCCGGCGTGGACGCCTTCGTCCTTTACGATACCTACGGCTTCCCCGTGGACCTCACCGAGCTCATCGCCTCGGAAAAAGGCTATACCGTAGACCTGGAAGGGTTCAAGGCGGAGATGGCCAAGCAGAAGGAACGCGCCCGCAACGCCACCGCCAATGAATTCGGCGACTGGCAGGTGTTCGCGGAAGGGGAGGAAGTGACCTTCGTGGGGTACGATACCCTGGAAGTGGAGGGCGCCCGGCTCCTCAAGCAGCGCATCGTCAAGCAGAAGAACAAGGAACTGTTCCAGCTGGTGTTCGACCGCACGCCTTTCTACGCAGAGATGGGCGGCCAGGTGGGAGACAGCGGCTGCATCGAAAGCGAAAGCGGCGAAAAGATTGCCATCCTCAATACCGTGAAGGAGAACAACCTCACCATCCACCTGGCGGAAAGGCTGCCGGAGGAGGGAGGATTCTTCCGCCTTGCCGTAGACGGCGAACGCCGCCAGCGCATCATGAACAACCATACGGCCACTCACCTGCTGCACCAGGCCCTCCGGGAAATCCTGGGCACCCATGTGGAGCAGAAGGGCTCGTTCGTGGGACCGGACTATTTCCGCTTCGACTTCTCCCATTTCCAGAAGGTGACGGACGAGGAAATCCGGGCGGTGGAAAACCGCGTGAACGCCCTCATCCGGGCCGATGAACCGCTTTGCGAGAAGCGGGACGCCACCATGGAGGAAGCCCGCGCAATGGGCGCCATGGCGCTGTTCGGCGAAAAGTACGGAGACGTGGTCCGCGTGGTCCGCTTCGGGGATTCCATCGAACTCTGCGGCGGTACCCACACCCGTTCCACGGGCACCATCGGCCTCTTCAAGGTGCGGGCGGAAAGCGCTGTGGCCGCCGGCGTGCGCCGCATCGAAGCCCTCACCGGCGCGGCGGCCGAAGAGGGCGTCCATGCGCTGGAAGACATGCTTCGCAGCCTCAAGGGCCTTTTCAACAATGTGCCGGACCTCAGCGGCGCCATCCAGAAGGTGCTGGCAGAGAATGCCGAGGCCCGCAAGCAGCTGGAGGCGGTGGCCATGGAAAAAGCCGCCGCGCTCACCCAGCGGCTGGAGGCGGAGGCCGTGGAGATGAACGGCATCCGCGTCGCCCGCTTCGACCATTCCGCAGATCCCCAGATGGTGCGGAACGTGGCCCTGCTTTTGCAGAAGAAACTGACAGGATTCGTCTTCGCCGGGGCTTTTGCCTATGACGGCAAGCCCAACTTGGTGCTCATGTATTCTGGCGACCTGGTGGCCAAGGGCAAGAATGCCGGCAAGGACATCCGCGAGGCCGCCAAGTTCATCCAGGGCGGCGGCGGCGGACAGCCCGGCCTCGCAACGGCCGGCGGACGCCAGCTGGAAGGCCTTCCGGCCGCACTGGACAAACTGGTGGAAATTGCCACCGCATAACGCAGGGGCCGGAAAGCCTTTGCGCCGGAGCCATTCATGAAGAAACTGGATCAATTCATACTGAAGTCGTTCGTAGGACCGTTTTTCGCGATCTTCGGCATCGTCACGTTCATTCTGGTGATGCAGTTTCTGTGGCTGTACATTGACGAACTGGTAGGGAAGGGACTGGAATTCAAGGTCATCCTGGAATTTCTCATGTGGGGCAGCTGCCAGACCCTTCCGCTGGCCATTCCCCTGGCCACCCTGCTCTCGTCCATGATGACCCTCGGGGACATGGGCGAAAAGTTCGAGCTCACCGCCATCAAGGCCTCCGGCATCTCGCTGGCCCGGGTGCTGGCCCCCATGACAGGGGTGTGCCTCCTTATCTGCGTGGCCGCCTACTTCGTGGGAGACCGCCTGGTGCCCTATTCCACCACCGAGATCTACACCATGCGGGACGACCTCCGTCGTACCAAGTCGGAGATCAAGATTCCCACCGGCACCTTCTACGACGGCATCGAAGGCTATATCCTCCGGGTGGAGTCGCGTGACAAGAAGACGGGCATGATGTACCACATCCAGGTGTACGACCACAGCGGCCCCAAGGGCAACACCCGCCTCACGGTGGCCGACAGCGGCATCATCAAGATGTCCAAGGCCAAGGACTACCTTACCTTCCAGCTCTTCAACGGGGTGAACTACCAGGAGGAGAACACGCGGAAGTACCGCGACACCACCCTGGCCCTCCGCCGCATCCAGTTCGCCAGCCAGGAAATGGTGATTCCGCTGGAGAACTACGCCTTCCATCATTCCGACTCGGCGCGTTACGGGGAACAGGTGCGTTCCATGTCCCTGGCTTCGCTCCGACACGGGCGGGATTCGCTCACGGGGCTCGTGGACAACGGCACCCGGAAGCACGTGAAGGAGTTCCTGCACCAGAACAGCATCTCGCACCGGGAGCAGCTGGATACTTCCTGGCGGGAAAAGGCCTCCGTGCCTCTTCCGGCGCCGGATGAATCGGCCTGGAAAACCCTGACGGACAAGCAGCGGGCCTATGATAATGCGGCTACCAGCGCCCGGCAGCTGGAGAGCGTAGCGCGGGGGCAGACCATGGAATCGGCGGACTATACGCGCCTGATTCACCGCACCAACGTGGAAATCTGGAAGAAGTTCGCGCAGGCGCTGGCCTGCCTGCTGCTGTTCTTCATCGGCGCGCCGGTGGGGGCCATCCTCAAAAAGGGCGGCCTGGGTACGCCGGCCATCATCTCGCTGCTGTTCTTCGTGCTGTACTGGGTGGTGGACATCACCGGCGAGCGCCTGGCGGACAACGGCCGGGTGAGCGCCTTCGTGGGCAAATTCATATCGGCCTTCATCCTGGCCCCGGTGGGCACGTTCCTCACCGTCAAGGCCGTCAAGGATGCAGACCTTTTCCGGGTGGAGGGCTTCAAGTCCTGGTTCCGGAAAGCCAAAAGCAAATTCTTCCGTATGTTCAGGAAAACGCGTATTGTCTATATGGGCACGCCGGAATTCTCGGTGGGTCCGCTGGATGCCCTGTTGAAGGCCCGTTACAAGGTCGTGGGCGTGGTCACCGTTCCGGACAAACCTTCCGGCCGGGGGCTCAAGATGAATGAAAGCGCCGTCAAGAAATATGCGCTGGAGAAGGGGCTTCCCATCCTCCAGCCGGAAAAACTCAAGGACGAGGAGTTCCTGAAGGCGCTCAGGGACTGGAAGGCAGACCTGTTTGTGGTGGTGGGCTTCCGGATGCTGCCGGAAGTGGTATGGAGCATGCCCCGGAAGGGGACCTTCAATCTGCATGCGGCCCTGTTGCCGCAATACCGGGGCGCGGCGCCCATCAACTGGGCCGTCATCCAGGGGGAGAACATCACGGGCGTCACCACGTTCATGATTGACAAGAAGATTGACACGGGCGGCATTATCCTGCGCTCGGAATGCCATGTGGAGCAGGACGACACTGCCGGAACCCTGCACGACAAACTCATGGAGCTGGGTTCGCAGCTGGTGCTGGAAACCGTGGAAGGCTTGCTGCAGGGGAACGTGGAACTGCGCGTGCAGCGGAGCTTCATCCAGGGTTCGGAGCTGCTCAAACCCGCCCCGAAGCTCACCCGCGAGCTGCAGCACATAGACTGGAATGACACCACGCGCCACATCTACAACCTGGTCCGCGGCCTGTCACCCTTCCCCTGTGCCTATACGGAACTGGTCCCGGAAGGGGCGGAAGCCCTTTCTTCCGCGTCGCTTCGCGACCTGCCGGGGTCCCCGGAAATCTCTGATTTGCGGGGTGGCTCTGTACGGGCAAATGCTCCAGAAAGGGCTTCCGCCCCTTCAGGGGTACAGCCGCTGCAGCTGAAGGTCTTTTTCGGCGAAATGCGTTACGACCTTCCGTCCGCCGCTCCGGGAACGGTGCTGAGCGACGGCAAGACGTATTTTGCCATCGCCACGCAGGACGGCGCCCTGGCCATTACGGACCTCCAGCTGGCCGGTAAGAAACGCATGGATGTGAAGTCGTTCCTGCTCGGTTTCCGCCATCCGGAAGCGTATCGTGCCACCGAAGGTACTTCCAAGGCGGAAATCGCCAAAGCCGCTCCCAAGGAAGATGAATAGCCTGGTCATCCTTTGCAACGGGGCTTTCCCTGCGGAGGCCTATCCGCTGTATCTGCTGGACAGCGCGGAAGGGGTGGTGGTCTGCGACGGCGCCCTGGAAAAGCTGCTGGCGCACAATGCCGCGGCGGTCCCGCTCGTCATCCTGGGCGACATGGATTCGCTGTCCCAGCCACTTCAAAAGCAGTTTTCCTCCCTCATTTTCCATGAGACGGAGCAGGACTACAACGACCTTACCAAAGCCATGCGCTGGGTGCTCCGGGAACATCCGGAGGTGCAGGAAATAACCATTCTCGGGGCCACAGGCCTCCGGGAAGACCATACGGTGGGGAACCTCGGGCTCCTCATGGAATTCACCCGAATGTTCAATCTGGGCGGCCGGAATGTGCAGATGGTCTCCGACTATGGCACCGCCTTCGCCATCACCGACAGCTGCGAGCTGCACCTCGGGGAAGGCCGCCGCCTCTCCCTTTTCAGTGCCGACAATACGCTCCGGATCTCATCGGAAGGCCTTCAGTGGCCCACGGACGGGGTCGTCTTCGACGCCTGGTGGAAGGCTACGCTCAACCGTACGGTGGCGCCCGTCGTCACTTTCCGCTTCAACCATCCCGCCCCTGCGCTCGTCATTATCGACTGAAATTGCGGCTGGCAAAAGGAAGGGACGTCCGGAGAGCCGTATGCCAGTATTCCCAGGTATGGCCGCCGTTCCGGACGCGGAGCTCGCAGGGAATGCCCTTCGCGCGCATCTTCAGGTGCAGCCCGGTGGAGAGTTCCAGCAGATGGTCGTCGTCCCCGCAGTCCAGGAACCATTTCACGGTCTTTAATTGCTGGACCGTACTGTCCGGCGCCTTGTCCACAAATTCCAGGGCCGAGTGCTCCCGCACGGAGATGTCCGTGAGGGTGAGCTTGCTGCCGGGAACGGCGGTGCCGCGGTCTGCACGGTGCCGGTTGTCCAGCCAGGCGCTCATGCCGTAGCTGCTGGAAAACAGTTCCGGATGCCGCTGGGCATAGACGATGGCCCCGCCGCCGCCCATGGACAGCCCTGCAAGGGCCCGGCGGCCTTTGCTCCCGCCGCAGTGGTACTGCTGCTCCACCGCCGGGAGGAACTCCTGGAAGAAGAAATCTTCGTACGGCCAGCCTTCCACGTTGAAATAGCCGTTCTGGTAGTGGTGGACGTCGCTGTCTCCGGCGTTGGGCATGACAATCACCAGGGGAACCACTTCCCCGCTGGCGATGAGTTCGTCGGCCACCGCCTGCAGGCCGCCCGCCTTGACCCAGTTGGAATAGTCCCCGTACAGGCCGTGGAGGAGGTAGAGGACGGGATAGGTGCGGGCGGGGTCGTATCCGTCCGGGAGGTACACATTGTACTTCTGCTCGCAGCCCAGGCAGCTGCTGAGGATGCTTTCGGTGGCTATCCGGCTCTGGGCCGGGGCGGAAAGGGCGGCCAGGACGAACAGGCCGGCTGCCAGGAAGATACCTTTGGACATGTCTTTTGTGTTGTGACGGGTTATACTTTTACCCAGTGGATGCGGATGCCGTCCCGCTCCATGCCGCGGAACCAGGTCATCTGGCGTTTGGCGAACTGATGGATGGCATTTCCGAGGGCTACCACCATATCTTCGTAGGAGAGCTGCCCCAGCACGTACTGTGTAACGAACTTGTATTCAAGGCCGTAGTAGATAAGGTCTTCCGGCGCTACGCTTTCCAGCAGACCGCGGATCTCCTCCACCAGGCCTTCCTGCAGGCGCTCTTCCAGGCGCCGGTCAATCCGGGCCACGCGCTCTTCGCGGGAGACAATCGTCCCTATATAATAAGGCCGCTGCGGCAGCTGCTCTGCCGGCACGCCGTTCTCTTTCCCGAACTTGTAGGAGCGGGTGACAGATTCAATCCACATGCCCGTGCCGCCGCAAAGGACGGGAATGGCTCCGCGGGTGCGGATGTCCGCCCAGGCCCTGGCAAAAGCCGCCTGGTACTGGTACACATTGTAGCGGCTGCCGGCAGGTACCAGGTCAATGAGGTGGTACGGCACTTCTCCGTATTCGGCCAGGTCTTTTCCCGTGCCTATGTCCATGCCCCGGTACACCTGGCGGGAATCGGCCGAAAGGATTTCCGCGCTGCGGCCGGTGATGTGCCCGAGCTCCCGGGCCAGCGAGACGGCGTACCGGGTTTTTCCGGAAGCGGTGGGGCCGAGGATTGAGATAAGGTCTGTCTCTCCGGAGAGATATGCCTCCGCGAGGGCCGCCGGATCCACCACTTCGGGGTCCGGCAGCTTGGCCATGGGCGGGATGCCCGGCCTGTCGGGCAGCAGTTCGGTCTTGTTCACAGGTAACGAAAAAGGAGAGCGGATGGCCGTCTGGCACCCACTCTCCCGTTAATGGTCAATGGTTTACAAAAGGGAAACCAGCGCTTGGGTGTACTGGGCCGACTTGGTGACGCAGTGGGCCTCGATGTAGGCGTTCACCGCCGTGCAGAGGAACAGCAGGACGATGAGGGCGGCCACCACGATGCCAATCACCTTGAGGCGCTTGAGCCACTTCTTGTTGTTCCAGCCGATGGTTTGGAACATGCTCCAGAAGCCGTGCTCCAGGTGCAGGAAGATGGCGACGAACCAGATGATGTAGAAGGCCAGCACCCAGGGATTGCTGAAGGTCTGGATGAGCAGGAAATACGGATTCTCCGCCTCGTTCCCCATGAACTCCTGCAGCTGCATCTTGGCCCAGAAATGGGTGAGATGGAAAGCCAGCAGGCCCAGGACGATGATGCCGAGCACCGCCATGTTCTTGGCGCTCCAGCTGTCGTTCCGGGCTTTGGACGGCACCTCATAACGCTTGATGCCGCCACGCTTGCGGTAGTTCTCCACGGTGAGCCAGATGCCGTACACGATGTGCAGCACGAAGCCCAGGGCCAGGATGGGAACCATGATGGAGATGAACGGCGAGGCCATGAAGTCGCAGCCCAGCTGGAACCAGCCGTCCCCGTGGGAGTACGGGAAATTGTCCGCCGCCACTTTCCCGAAGCTCCCGTGCAGGGAATCTATGACGGAAAAGAAGTTGATGGTGCCGTGCAGCAGGAGGAAAATCACCAGGAAAGCACCCGTGATGCTCTGGATGAATTTCTTGCCGATGGATGAGGTTAAAAAGTTAGCCATATAGTTCAGTTGATGTTAGTCTAAGTATGCAAATATAGGAATCTTTCTTGGAAGTTTCGCAATATTTAGATACTTTTGTTGGAAATCATAAGATAGAATCATGTACAAACGCGTATTACTTAAACTGTCAGGAGAGAGTCTCGCCGGCCCTGCTGGCAAAGGGTTGGATACCGAATGGCTGCAGCGCTATGCCAGGGAAGTGGCGGCGGCGGCCCGCGGCGGGCTGCAGGTGGCCATCGTGAACGGCGGCGGAAACATTTTCCGCGGCCTGCAGGGGGCGGACCGCGGCTTCGACCGCGTGGACGGAGACAAGATGGGCATGCTGGCCACCATTATCAACGCCCTGGCCCTCAAGATTTTCATTAAGCAGGAAGGCGTTGAGGCAGAGGTGTTTACATCTACCCCCATGGAACCTTATGCCAAATACTATATGCGGGACGACGCCGTGAAGCTGCTGGAGCGCGGCGGGGTGGCCCTCATCGCCGGCGGCACCGGCAATCCTTTCTTCACCACGGACAGCGGCGCCGCCCTCCGGGCCCTGGAAATCAGGGCGGACGCCCTCCTTAAAGGAACGCGCGTGGACGGGGTCTACACCGCAGACCCGGAGAAGGACCCCGCCGCCGTCAAGTACGAATCGCTGAGCATGTCGGAGGCCATCGCCAAAAAGCTCAAGGTCATGGACCAGACGGCCTTCGCCCTGTGTTCGGACAACAAGATGCCCATCATTGTCTTCGACATGAACCGGGAGGGGAACCTCCAGCGCCTCCTTGCCGGAGAGAAAGTGGGAACCGTGGTTTATCCGTAAAAAAATGTGGCCGCTGAAAAATCGGCCACATTTTTTTTGGAAAGTGAAAAATAAACGCTATCTTTGCAGCCCAAAATTGGACTGTGGATAGATTTGGTCGCTTGCAACCACGTTAAAAAATGCTAAAAAGCATTTCATATCAGTGTTTTGTGTTTTTAGCCTCCGCAGTTCTGCTTGGGGCTATTTTTTATTATTGGTAACACTACATGAAAAACTATCTCTTTACATCGGAGTCGGTGAGCGAAGGACATCCCGACAAAGTGTCGGACCAGATTTCCGACGCCATCCTGGACGAATTCCTCAAGCAGGATCCGGAAGCCAAGGTGGCCTGCGAGAGCTTCTGTTCCACCGGCATGGTGGTGGTGATGGGTGAAGTGAAGGCGGAAGCCTATGTGGACATCCAGACCACCGTGCGGGAGACCATCCGCCGGATTGGCTATACCAAGGCGGAGTATATGTTCGACGCCAGCAGCTGCGGCGTGCTGAGCGCCCTGCACGAGCAGAGCGCCGACATCAACCGCGGGGTGGAGCGCGCCTCGGAAGACGAGCAGGGCGCCGGCGACCAGGGCATGATGTTCGGCTACGCCTGCCGCGAGACGGAGGACTACATGCCCCTCCCGCTGTATCTGAGCCACAAGCTCCTGGAAATCCTGGCCGATATCCGCCATCACGAGCCGGAGCTCATGCCTTATCTGAGGCCCGATGCCAAGAGCCAGTTCACCGTGGAATATGACGGGGACACGCACCGGCCCGTGAAGGTGCACACCATTGTCCTGAGCACCCAGCACGACGAATTCGTGCCGGAGAGCCTGGGCCGGATGTCCTACGCGGAGGCGGTCGCGGAGTTCGGCCAGGCCAAGGTGGACGAGGCCATGCAGCAGAAGATTCGCTTCGACGTGGAAACCATCCTCATCCCCCGCCTCAAGTCTTCGCTCAAGGAAGAGACGGCCCGTCTCATCCACAGCTTCATCCTGCACGTGAACCCCACCGGCAAGTTCGTCATCGGCGGCCCGCACGGAGACACCGGCCTCACCGGCCGCAAAATCATTGTCGATACCTACGGCGGACGCGGTGCCCACGGCGGAGGCGCCTTCTCCGGCAAGGACCCGTCCAAGGTGGACCGCAGCGCGGCCTATGCAGCCCGCTATATTGCCAAGAACCTGGTGGCGGCGGGCGTGGCCGGCGAATGCCTGGTCCAGCTGGCCTATGCCATCGGCGTGGCGGAGCCCGTGAGCGTGTTCGTAGACACGTACGGAACGGCCAAAGGATTCACCGACAGTGAGATAGCCCGGAAGGTGCAGGAGCTCTTCGACCTCCGTCCCGCCGCCATCATCCGCAAGTTCCAGCTCAAGAACCCCATCTACAGCCCCACCGCCGCCTACGGCCACATGGGCCGCAAGCCTTATACCCAGACCGTCAAGGTGAAAGGGGAGGAAAAAATCGTCCAGTTCTTCGGCTGGGAGCTGCTGGACAGCGTTCCTGCCGTCAAGAAGGCCTTCGGCCTGTAGCAAGAATTAGCGGAATCCGGACGGGTTCCGCTTTTTTTATTCCGTTTTTTGTTGTAACTTCGCGTCAGATTTTTGGTTAGGGTATTTTTACTATTCAATATTTATCTCTTTCAAAAACCTTATGAAAACCGCTTTAAAAAGCTTTCTGCTCGCATTCATCGCCATGTTTGCGGGCACGGTCGCCTTTGCGCAGGTGACCACGTCCACCCTCCAGGGTCGCGTGGTGGACCAGAATGGTGAGCCCGTCATCGGCGCCGCCATTATCGCCCAACACCAGCCTTCCGGTACTGTCTACGGCGCTGTCACCAATGCAGACGGCCGTTACTCCATCCAGGGTATGCGTACAGGCGGTCCCTACTCGGTGGAGTTCTCCAACCTGGGTTACCAGGGGGTCAACTACACGGACATCACCCTTCAGCTGGCCCAGGCGTTCAACCTCAACGCCACGCTGAAAGAATCCACCGAAATGCTGGATGCCGTGGTGCTCGTCGCTTCCGCCACTTCCAAGTTCGCGGCGCAGGAAAAGACCGGTGCTTCCACCAACATTTCCAACAGCCAGATCCTGGAAATGCCCACCATCAACAGGAGCATCTCCGACATCGCCAAGATTTCTCCTTATGGCGGTAACGGAATGAGCCTGGCCGGCGCGGACGGCCGTACCACCAACTTCACGGTGGACGGTGCCAACTTCAACAACAACTTCGGCCTTTCCGACAACCTTCCCGGCGGCGGCACCCCCATCTCCATCGACGCCATCGAAGAAGTCCAGATTGTGGTTTCTCCCTTCGACGTCCGCCAGACCAATTTCGTGGGCGGCGGCATCAACGCCATCACCAAGTCGGGTACCAACACCTTCAAGGGCTCTGTCTACGGCCTCTATGAAGACGAGCACCTGCACGGCAACAGGGTGGACGGCAAAAAGCTGAGCGCTCCGCTCCCCAACAAGTATATCACCTACGGTCTCACCCTGGGCGGTCCCATCATCAAGAACAAGCTCTTCTTCTTCATCAACGCGGAACGGTATGCCAATCCCGGCGTGGTGAACCGCTGGAGGCCCTCCGAGAACGGTGTGGCAGATGCGGACAACTACATTTCCCGTACCACGGTGGCCGACATGGAGAAGATGTCCAACTTCCTGAAGGAGAAGTATAACTACGATCCCGGTTCCTATTCCAGCTATCCCGGCGACCAGACCAACACCAAGCTCCTCGCCCGTCTGGACTGGAACATCACGGACAAGCATCACCTTGCGTTCCGTTACAACTTCACCCTCAACAAGAAGTGGTTCAATCCTAACGGCAACTCCATGGACAACGGTCCGCGCATGGCGCACAGCCGCATGAGCGACTATTCCATGGGCTTCGCCAACAACATGTATTCCCAGGACAACCTGGTACACAGCTTCTCCCTGGACCTGAACAGCCGTTTCAGCAACAACCTCTCCAACCAGTTCCTGGTGACCTTCTCCAAGATGGACGACATCCGCGGTTCCAATTCCGCCCCCTTCCCGCACGTGGATATCATGAAGGACGGAGATGCCTATATGTCGTTCGGCTACGAGCTCTTCACCTGGAACAACGGTGTGCACAACAACACCATCAACGCCAAGGACGAACTGGTCTACTATGCCGGTGCCCATAAGCTCACCGGCGGTCTCAGCTACGAGTACCAGATGGCGGACAATGCCTATATGCGCGGCGGTACCGGTTACTACCGCTACAAGAGCATGGAGGACTTCATGAACGACGCCACGCCCGACGTCGTCTCCGTCACCTACGGCTACGACGGTGAACTGAACCCCGCAGCCCGCGTGCAGTACCACAAGGTGGGTGTCTATTTCCAGGACGAGTGGGATGTGCTGGACAATTTCAAGCTCACCGCCGGCCTGCGCCTCGACGAGATGATCTTCGACAATTCAGACCTCATCACCAACAAGGCCATTTACGACCTCACCTGGGCCAACGGCCAGCATCTTGACACCGGCAAGTGGCCCAAACCGAACCTGCAGGTTTCTCCCCGTCTGGGCTTCAGCTGGGATGTGTTCGGCGACAAGAGCCTGAAGGTGCGCGGCGGAACCGGCCTCTTTACCGGCCGTCTGCCTCTCGTGTTCTTCACCAACATGCCCACCAACACCCTTATGGTCCAGAACGCCAAGGCCGGTTACGGCAATGGCGCAGAAGAACTGAGCCAGATCAAGTTCCACGCAGACGTGAACGAACTCATCAACCGGCTCCACTCCATCAATGACAAGAAGTTCCCCACCACCATCACGTCCGAGGACGGTGTCTATTCGGGCAACTTCGACGCCGTGGCCAACAACTTCAAGATGCCGGAAGTGTGGAAGAGCTCCATCGGTGTGGACTACGTGATTCCCGTGGGCTTCCCGCTCACCTTCACCGGTGAATTCACCTTCAACAAGACCATCAACGGTGTGTACATCACCGACTGGAACATGAATGACAATGCCGGCTGGGCCACCTACAGCGGAGCAGACCAGCGCCACATCTATGGTTCCGACACCTATATCAACTATCCTGCAGGCAGCAAGGATCCCGGCAACGCCCTCGTGCTGAGCAACACCAGCAAGGGTTACGGCCTCATCGCCAGCGCCCAGCTGAGCGCGGAACCCGTGAAGAACCTCAACATTATAGCCGGTTACACCTACACGGTTTCCAAGGAACTCACCGGCATGCCCGGCAGCAACGCTTCTTCCGCCTATGAGGGAATCCCCACGGTGGACGGTCCCAACTTCATGACCCTCCACAATTCCCAGTATGTGGTTCCTCACCGCGTCTTCGCATCCGTGAGCTACAAGATCAAGGAACTGCTCGGTGTAGACCATTTCAGTCTCTTCTATGAGGCTTCCCGCGGCGCCAATTATTCCTACACCTATCAGGGCGACTTCAACGGTGACGGTGTCGCCGAACTGGACCTCATGTATATCCCTCAGGATGTTGAGATGGGCCTCAAGGGCAGCAATGCCGCTTTCCGCTTCAACTCCCAGGCCGACATGGACGCCTATGTCAAGTTCGCCTCGCAGGACAGATACCTGTCCAGCCATAAGGGCCAGTATGCAGAGGCCTACAGCGCCCCTTCACCCTTCTATCACTCCATCGACTTCCGCTACGCCCATGACTTTATCATCAATATCGGCAAGGTCAAGAACGTCCTTCAGCTCAATGTCAACATCCACAATGTTGCCAACCTGCTGAATTCCAGATGGGGCTATTCGCAAGTGGGTCTGCGCAGCATCACCGGCAGCTACTACAACATCCGTCCGCTTGTCATGTCGAGCATCGATCCGGACGGCGTGCCTGTATTCAAGTCCACCCTTCCTGAAAACGCTACCACCTGGGAGCCCAGCAAGAATTACGGCAGCCTGTGGTATATGCAGGTCGGTATTAAGTACATGTTCAACTAATGGGTTTGTAAGAATATGAAAATCAAGAATTTGATACTGTCCGTCCTGGCAGGTTCCTTTGCACTCCTTACATCCTGCATGCCTGAGGAGGTCCTGATCAACCATCTCGACGGCATAGAGCTTGGCTCCACGTATATCACCATCGCCAAGGGCCAGCCTTCCGCTTCCACCACCATGACCATCGACCAGTCGTGGACTTCAACCGTTCCCGAATGGCTCACTTTGGAGCCGAACAGCGGCGCTGCGGGCAATTATACGCTCAAGTTCATCGCCAAGGCAGATTCCCTGAACCAGGGTGAAGTGAAAATCAACTTCGGCGGAAAATCCCAGAAGATCATCGTCATCCGCGACGGCGACAAACCCAGGCCCGTGGGCGTTCTCTTCGAGGAACCCTTCATCGGCCACGGCCAGGGCGATTTTGAAATCAAGGATATCACCGGCTCTCCCTGGAGCTATGATCCCAAGTACGGTATGAAGGCTACGGCCTATATCGACGGGGCCAACACGGATGCCGAATCCTACCTCATCTCTCCCGAAATTGACCTGACCGAAGAAAAGGTGGCCATCCTCACCTTCGAAGATGCGGTCAACTACATGAACGGCAACGCCGTGGAGGATTATCTCTCCGTGGAAGTCACCACCGACAACGGCGCCAACTGGGAGAAGGTCACGGTTCCCACCTGGCCGGCCGGTTCCGGTTGGGACTTCGTCCGTTCCGGCGATGTGGATCTGGCCAAGTTCATCGGCAAGAAGATCAAGTTCGCCTTCCACTACAAGAGCAATACGGCGGCTTCCCCTACCTGGGAAATCAAGAACGTCAAGCTCTCCAACGCCGTTGACACCACGCCGGAGCTCATCTGCGCCAAGCCGGAGGTGAGCGTTGCGGCCGCCGCCACTTCCGCTTCCTTCGCCATCGAGGCCTATAACCTCAACGGCGGATGGTCCGTCACCACGGACGCGGACTGGATTACGGAATACACCAAGTCCGGCACCGAAAGCGGCAACATTGACGTGAAGTTCGAGGCCAACACCGTCGAGCAGGAGCGCACCGCCACCTTCACCGTGAAGGCGGAGGGCGTGGAAGATGTCATCCTCACGCTCACCCAGGGCGCCTTCTCGCCCATCCAGGATGCCACCACGGCCGAAGTAAAGGCCAAGGAAGACGACATGGACGCCCTCTTCCGCGTGAAGGGTGTGGTGACCCGCATCGTCATGGACAAGGATAATCCAGACCACTATAACCTCTACGGCAACTTCGACATCACCGACGAAACCGGTACCATCTATGTGTACGGTCTTCTTCCGGAGGCCGGCGGCGCCACCAAGCAGGATGTCCTCACCAACAAGGGCGTCAAGCTGGGCGACGTCATCACCATAGTGGGTCCCAAGTCTTCCTACAACGGAGACCCTCAGATGAAGAACGCCTACTACGAGTCCCACACCAGCGTCACCGCCACCACCGCAGAGGCCTTCAATGCCCTCTCGGACGGTGACGAGCTCTACATGCTCAAGGGCGCCATCCGGAACATCGTCATGGACAAGAACGATCCCACCATCTACAACAAGTACGGCAACTTCGACGTAGTCGACGAAACCGGCAAGGTGTATGTGTACGGTATCGTTCCCATGGGCTCCGGCCAGAGCGGCCAGGACATTCTCACCACCCTGGGCGTGAAGGAAGGTGACATTGTGACCGTGGTGGGTCCCAAGTCCAGCTACAACGGCAATCCCCAGATGAAGAACGGCTTCCTGGTATCCGTAGAGCCCGGTACTCCCGGTCCCGTGGATACCTTCGACTATACGCCCAGCGCGGCTTACAACGCCGCCGGCAACCTCTGGAAGGCCGTGGATGCCGCCAAGGCGGTGGAATTCTTCTACTACCTGAACCCCAACTGGGCAGGTGAGGTTTACAATAATGTGGCCAGCACCGAATGCCCGTATTTGGAGTTCAAGCAGTCCACTTACAAGCTCACCCAGGAGTATGCAACTTTCTCCCGCTGGGAGAACCAGTTCTACATCCATCCTTACGGCGAGGCCAACTATATTGCCCTGGATCCGGCCAAGAGCTACAAGTTCAGCGTAACCCTCCAGTCCACGGAGTCCTTCGGCGCATTCTTCAAGCTGTCGCAGTACAATCCGGACGGAGCTCCTAAATATGAAGGTGCCCCCATCTGGGAGCCTGCGGGCTATCCGGACAATGTGGTGTTCGAGGCCGGCAAGGCGCTGGTGTTCGAGCAGGAGTTCACGGGTGTGGCAGCCCCGAACGTGAACCTCATCTTTGACTTCGGCGGTGCACCCGAGGGCGCTGTGGTCTACATCAAGGACATCATCCTCGCCGAGGTGGGCGCCGAACCCGCCGAGGTGAAGGAAGTTTCTGTGGCTGAGTTCCTTGCTGCTCCCGAATCCGATACGCAGGTGTACCAGCTTACCGGTACCATCGGCGGTGACATCAACACCACCTACGGCAACTTCGACCTCACGGACGAAACGGGCAGCGTGTATGTGTACGGCCTTACCGCCACCGAACTGGGCTACGGCGCCAAGAACGACAAGAGCTACGCTTCCCTGGGCCTGAACGCAGGCGACAAGATTGTCATCAAGGGCTATCGCGGTTCCTTCAAGGACAAGGTGGAAGTGATGTATCCCTGGCTCGTGGAGAAAGTCTCCGGCGCCGCCAGCATCGCCATCGACGGTGACATGTCCGACTGGGCCGGCATCGAGGCGGGCCTTTCCAGCGAGGAAGGTCCTTACCTGACGTTCAAGGCCACCAATGACGGCGAGTCCCTCTACCTCTACAGCAAGCGCACCTGGCACGACGGTCTCTGGAAGGAATCCTCCGGCGGCTACTACTATTTCGAGTTCGACACGGACAACGATCCTTCGACCGGAACGAACGATGTGAACGGGAACACCGGCTTTGGTGTCGAGGCTTGGATGTACCTGTATCTGTTCACGGGCACGTCTTCGGCTCCCACCTTTGCGAGCAGCCCTGCTGGCAGCGGCTATCCTTCGAGCGCCGTGCTGGAGAACATCTCGGCGGCGGGTGTCACCGACATGACCACCATTGAGACGGAGGTCCGCATCCCGCTCGCCAACATCGGTGTTGCCAAGGGCCAGACCATCCGCATCTACACCTGGGGCAACAAGAGCGCAGGCAACCTCAAGGGTGAAGATTCCTATCTGCTCTACACCATCCAATAAGGGCTGCTGAACCTTATCGTTTCCTACGGCGGCTCCCGGTTTTCCGGGGGCCGCTTTCTTTTTGCCGGATGCTATTGAAATCCCCGAATATTTTTGTAAATTTGTGAACTGTGTACCCTTGAATCAGTAAAAATTTTTATAAACAATTGTGCAATGAGAATCAAGAGTTTATTCATGGCATTCCTTGCCGGCGCACTGGCACTGGTGGCCTGCAAGAAGGAACAGAATCCCAATGATTTGCCTCCGAGCATAACGGTAACTCCCGGCTCCGTAGAATTCGACCAGTCGGAAGGTTCCAAGAAACTGGAGGTGAATGCTACCCGCGCCTGGACGGTTTCGGGCATTCCGGACTGGGTGGCCATTACCCCCGCCTCCGGAGCGGCCTCCGTCAAGGCTGCAGAAGTGGTCATCTCGGTCCTGGCCAATTCCGGCAACGACAGAGAAGCCACCCTCACTTTCTCCATCGGCCTGGCCAAACAGGCGGTCACGGTGAAGCAGAAAGGTGCCAAGGGAGAGATTGACAACGGCAAGGGAACCAAGGAATCGCCTTATTCCGTTGCAGGCGTCATTGCCTATCTCAACACGCTGGGGGCAGATGTGAACAGCCCGGAAAAGGTGTACGTGAAGGGTAAGATCAGCCGCATTGCAGATAACGGCGCCTATTCCCAGAGCGGCACCTACGGCAACGCCACGTTCTACATTTCGGACGGAGACCCGGCGGGCGGCGAATTCTACTGCTACCGCATCCTGTATCTGGGCAACAAGAAGTACACTTCCGGCACGGATATCAAGGTGGGTGACGAGGTCATCATCTACGGCAACGTGGTGAACTTCAAGGGCAATACCCCCGAGACCCAGCAGAACAGCGCTTTCCTGTACAGCCTCAATGGCGTCACGGAAGGCGGCGACGGACCTGCCACCGGCGGGGATCCCAAGGGCTCCGGTACCAAGGAAGACCCGTACAATGTGGCCGCCGCCATCAACGCGGTGAAGAACCTCACCTGGACGGCCAACGACAACTACCAGAAGGTGGGCCCGTACTACGTGAAGGGCAAGATCAGCCGCATTGCAGACAACGGCTCCTTCTCCCAGAGCGGCACCTTCGGCAACGCCACGTTCTATATCTCCGACGACGGCACGCAGAACGGTGAGTTCTACTGCTACCGCCTCCTGTATCTGGGCAACAAGAAGTACACTTCCGGCACAGACATCAAGGTGGGTGACGAGGTAGTCATCTATGGCGAACTCATGAACTACCGCGGCAATACGCCGGAGACGGTTTCCAACAGCGCCCATCTGTACAGCCTCAACGGCGTCACCGGCGGCGACGATCCCGGCCCCGGCCCGGATCCTGGCACGGCTTCCGGCTCCGGTACGCAGGCAGACCCGTACAACGTGGCGGCGGCCCTCAATGCCGTGAAGGGCCTCACCTGGACGGCCAACGACAACTATGAGAAGGTAGGTCCCTACTATGTGAAGGGCAAGATCAGCCGGATTGCCGACAAGGGCGCTTTTGCGCAGAGCGGCGACTACGGCAATGCCACCTTCTACATTTCGGACGACGGTTCCCAAAACAACGAATTCTACTGCTACCGCATCCTGTATCTGGGCAACAAGAAGTACACTTCCGGCACGGACATCAAGGTGGGTGACGAAGTGGTCATCTACAGTGAACTCATGAATTACCGCGGCGACACGCCGGAGACGGTGGCCAACGCCGGCTATCTGTACAGCCTGAACGGCGTCACCGGCGGTGACACGCCCGGCCCCGGCCCGGATCCCGGCACGGCTTCCGGCTCCGGTACTCAGTCAGATCCGTACAACGTGGCGGCGGCCCTCAATGCCGTGAAGGGCCTCACCTGGACGGCCAACGACAACTATGAGAAGGTGGGCCCGTACTACGTGAAGGGCAAGATCAGCAGGATTGCCGACAAGGGCGCTTTTGCGCAGAGCGGCGACTACGGAAACGCCTCGTTCTATATCTCTGACGATGGTTCGGAGAACAACGAATTCTATTGCTTCCGCATCCTGTATTTCAACAGCGAGAAGTACACTTCCGGCACAGACATCAAGGTGGGTGACGAAGTCATTATCTATGGCGAACTCATGAACTACAAGGGCAACACGCCCGAGACGGTTTCCGGAAAGGCCTGCCTGTACAGCCTGAACGGCAGCACCGGCGGCGACACGCCCGGTCCCGGCCCCGGCGGCAACGAGGAAATCAAGACGGTGACCATTGCGGAATTCCTGGCTGCACCGGTCTCCTCCACCCAGTGGTACAAGCTCACCGGCACGGTCTCCAACATCGTCATGGACAAGAACAATCCGGACCAGTACAATCCCTACGGCAACTTCGACCTCACGGACGAAGCCGGCTCCAAGGTCTACATCTACGGCCTGTGCGCCAGCAAGGTGGATTCCAACGACAAGAGCTTCATCTCCCTGGGCATCAGCGAAGGGATGAACATCACCATCGCCACGCTGCGTGCCGAATACAAGGGTGAACCCCAGGGCGGCGGCACTCCTCCCGCCTACCTGATCAGCATCAACGGGGACGATCCCGGTCCCGGCCCGGAACCCGGCGGAGATTTCACCTCCAACGTTACCTGGACGGCCGGTTCCGACAATTCCTATGACCAGGATGCCACCGTCAATGGCACCACCGGCGTGAAGGTCCTCAAACTGGGCAAGGGCAGTGACTATGGAAAATCCACGCTCACCCTGCCCGCCGGTTCCACCACGCTGAGCTTCTATGCGGTTTCCTGGAACAATGCGGACGTGGCCAACCTGGTTTTCTCCGTCAACGGGCAGGAAGTGGCTACGGTAACGCCCAAGGCCAATTCCGGTTTGGCCGGCAATCCCACCTATACCCTCACGGTGAGTGATTCAGACCACTATACCGTGGATCTGGGTTCCGCTACCACCACGGTTGAGGTGAAAACGGCCGGCGGATATCGTGCCGCCCTCTTCGGAATTATTGCTAAATAATTTGATTTTGAATTACTTAACCTAAAAGGGACGCTCGTGGGAAACTCCGGGCTCCCTTTTTGGGGTCTATCCTAAAGCCGTTATGCGTAAATTGAGAATCCTTTCCTGGGTGCTGGCCGGCCTGGCTCTCCTGGAGGCCTGCGAAAAGCAGCCGCAGGTGGATACGAGCCTCGCCGTCGCTCCCCGCAGCACCTGGCTGGAGGCGGGAGCCGGTACGGTGTTCGTCAGCGTCACCGCCGGCGCGGACTGGACGCTCCGGGCGGAGTTCCCTTCCGGGACCTCTCCCTGGGCCAGCGTCGCTCCGGAGGCCGGCAGCGGCAACCGGGCCGATGTGGTCCTCCGCTACGAAGCCAATGAAAGCGAAAGCACCCGCGAACTGACCCTTGTCCTGGCGGGCCAGGGCAACACGGTGAGCGTCAAGGTCTCCCAGTCCGGCAAGACGGCGGGTCCCGGCCCCGGCCCCGGTCCAGGCCCTTCCGGGGGGTATGGCTACGACGTGGCTCCCTCCTCCCTGGACTGGCTGGAACTGCCCGCCCAGGCAGCAGGGGACGGCCGGGAACTTCTGATCCACAACATGGACGGGGGCAAGTATGTGAGCCGGGAACGGGACGGCGTGCGCAACTGGAGCTGCTACTGGGATTATGCCGAACATCTTTCCCTCTGGGTGGCCTATCCGCTCAACAACGCCCTGAAGGGCAGCGGAAGCCGCTCCAATTCGTGGGGCTTCGACGCGCTCCTGCCCGCTTCCATCCAGCCCAACATCACCAGCGGCTCCTATGGCGGCGGATGGACCCGCGGCCACCAGCTTCCTTCGGCAGACCGCCTGGCCTCCTACAAGGCCAACGCCTCCACCTTCGTCCCCACCAACATGACGCCTCAGGATTATGATTTCAACTGCAACATCTGGGCGGACCTGGAGGGCAAGGTAAGGAACTATGCTTCCCAGGCGGACACGCTGTACGTAGTCACCGGCTGCCTCTTCGACCAGTCCAACCGCTGGTCGGGCAGAAGCAGCGGCTTCGAAGTGAAGATTCCCACCCACTACTTCAAGGCCCTTCTTTACAAAGGATCTTCCACCTATGCCACGAACGGCTACATGGCGGCCGGCTTCATCCTTCCGCACGACAGCGGCATCGCCCAAGGCAAGTTCCTGGACTACATCTGCTCCATCGACGAGCTGGAACGGCAGACCGGGATAGACTTCTTCCCCAACCTCATCCAAAAGCTGGGACAGGCTGCTGCCGACCAGATTGAGGCGGCAGCCCCCTCCAACTGGTGGAGATAAACTAACGAAAACTATAACCTCTTGGATATGAAACGTTTCCTTTACTTGTTCGCGGCACTCGCCCTCATCTGGGGCTGCGGCTCAACCGGCAAAGTGCCCGGCGGCAAAACCGGGAAGTCCTATGTGATTGGCTTCTACAACCTGGAAAACCTCTTCGACACCTACCACGACGAGGGCAAGAATGACTATGAGTACCTGCCCGACGGCGCCAATGAGTGGACGGAGGCCAAGTACGCCAAGAAACTCGAGAACATGGCCCGCGTCATTGACGAGATGCACAAGGACAACGGCGCCTGGCATGCTGTCCTGGGGGTCTCGGAAATCGAGAACCGCCACGTGCTGGAAGACCTGGTGGCGGAACCCGCCATTGCGGAGGCCAACTTCCAGATAGTCCATTACGACGGTCCCGACCGCCGCGGCGTGGATGTGGGCCTGCTGTATCGTCCCGAGGTATTCAAGGTCCTCGCCAGCGAGAGCATTCCCTTCAACTTCGTGAATTCCCGCATCGACTGGAGCGCCTGGACCCAGGAGGAAATGGACGCCTTCCGCACCCGTGACATCCTCATGGTGCGCGGCACCATCGACGGGGAGATGTTCGCCTTCTTCGTGGCGCACCTTCCTTCCCGTCTGGGTGGCAAGGGCGCAGACCTCCGTCCCCGCGGCGCGGAAATCATCTACAAGCGCGCCATGGAACTACAGGAGGAATTCCCGGGCATCAAGATAGCGGTGATGGGCGACATGAACGACAACCCCACGGACATCTCCATGACGGAGTACCTGCACGGGGAGGAGGAGCTGGACGATGTGGACGACGACGACTTCTTCTCGCCCTTCCTGAGCATGATCAAGGCCGGATACAGCTCGCTCTACTACCGGGGCGAAGGCAATATCTTCGACATCATCATGGTGAACAAGGCCTTGGCCCTTGCTCCGCAGGGCGGTTTCAAAATCCAGCCCATCGTCAATGGCAAGTACTACGGCCGCGTGTTCTCCAAGCCCTTCATGACCAACCAGACGGGCCAGTATGCCGGCACTCCGTTCCGCACCTTCTCCAACGGCGCGTTCGTGAACGGCTATTCGGACCACTATCCCACCTATATCGTCATCAAGAAGTAGGTGCTTCGCTGCGCTCAGAATGACAAAAAAACTAACCGATATATGACTAAACGACTGATCCTGGCTGTTTCCGCACTCTTCGCTTCGGTGCTCCTGCTGGCGCAGGCCCCCACCGGCGGCGTGAAGGGTACGGTCATCAGCCGTAACGGGCGCGTGCCCGTAGAGAACGCCCGCCTGGTCCTCATGCAGGGCGCGGCGGAAATTGCCACCGCCACGTCGGAACAGGACGGCACCTTCCTCATCGGAGGCCTCCCCGACGGCATGTACACCCTGGTCATCGAGGCCCCCGAATACCTGGAGACCCAGGTGCAGGTGACCGTGAACGACGGCTATGTGAAAAACATGTTCAACCTGTCCCTGACGGCCGTCCAGCATGTGACGGAGGTGGACGACGACTCCTTCGCCAACTTCGACATGGAGGACAGCGGCTTCAGCGACAACCCCACCATCCTGTTCGGCAGCAACGACGTGTTCAACAGCATCGCCGGTTACAATTTCTCGGCCGTGCGTTTCAACGCCCGCGGCTACAATTCCGAAACGCAGGACGTGTACCTGGCCGGTGTCAAGATGAACGACGCCATCACGGGCTACAGCCCCTTCTCGCTGTGGAGCGGCCTCAACGAGGCCATGCGTTCCAAGGAGACGGTGAACGGCAACGAAGTGTCGGACTACGGCCTGGGCGGCTATAACGGCCTCACCAACATCTTCGGCACGGCTTCCGAGGTGCGGAAGGGCCTCCGGGGCAGCATCCTCACCAACAGTGCGCTGTACCGCCTCCGCGTCATGGCCTCCTACGCCACCGGGCAGATGGACAACGGCTGGGCCTTCGCCGCCAACGTGAGCGCCCGCCTGGGCGGAAACGACTGGATAGACGGTGTCTACTATCGCTCCTTTGCCTATTATCTGGCGGCCGACAAAGTGCTGGACCGCGCCAACAAGCTCAGCTTCGTGTTCTTCGGGACGCCCGGCCAGCGCGGCGCGCAGAACGCCTCCACCCAGGAAGTGTACGACCTCATGGGCGACAACATGTACAACTCCAACTGGGGCTACCACAACGGCAAGGTGCGGAACACCCGCGTGAGGAAGACCCACGAGCCCATTGCCATCGTCAAGTGGGACTTCACCCCTTCCGACAAGCTGCAGACCTCGGCCACGGTGCTCTACCGCTTCGGCAAGAACGGTTACACCGCCCTGGACTGGTACGACGCCCAGGACCCGCGTCCGGACTACTACCGCAACCTTCCCAGCTACTTCATGGACGCAAATGAAGACATGAACCGCCACAACGATGTCAAGTGGGGCTGGGCGCAGGAAGTGTGGACCCATTCCAAGAGCTATCCGAACCTCACCCACGTGAACTGGGACCGCCTGTACGACGTGAACCGCATCCAGGAAGGCGGCCGCTCCAAGTATGTGCAGGAGGAGCGCCGCGTAGACCAGCGGGACCTCAACCTGGCCTTTACGGTGAAGGCCCGTCCCATGGAAGGCCTGGCGCTCACCGGCGGCCTGAACGCCCGCATCAACCGGACGGAGTATTTCAAGACCCTGGCGGACCTCCTGGGCGGCAGCTATTTCGTGGACATCGACAATTTTGCCGAAAGGGACTTCGCGGCCACGCCCTACAAGCTCCAGAACGACCTTGACTACTACATGAAGAACGGCCAGGCCCGCACCCTCCAGAAGGGCGACAAGTACGGCTACGACTATTATGCGCAGGTACGCCGCTACGGCGCCTGGGTGAACGCCAACTATACCTTCGGCTCCTTCAGCGCCCATCTGGGCGGCCGCGTGGGCTACGAAAGCTTCTGGCGGGAGGGCCTCATGCGGAAGGGCCTGTTCCCGGGCCTCGGCGAAAACGGCCTGCCGCTGATTGTGGACGGCTATGCCGTGGAGCCCACTTATGACGAGGACGGCAGCGTGACCACCTCCTTCGGCAAGTCCAAGAAGGCCAACTTCATCACCTATGCCGTCAAGGGCGGCGTCAATTACGTGATCGGAGGCAACATGCGGGTCTATGCCAACGTGGGCTATTTCAACGACGCCCCCAAGTTCAGCCAGGTGTTCCTGAGCCCCCGCACCCGCAATTCCATGGTGTCCCGCCTGGAAACCGTGAAGACCTTCTCGTCGGATGTGAACTGGCAGTACAGCGGCAACGGCATCAACATCCGCGCTACCGCCTACTATACCACCATCAAGGACCAGAGCAAGGTGATGAGCGCCTTTGACGACCTCCAGAACGCCTTCTCCAACTTTGCCATCACCGGCATCGACCAGCGGAACATGGGCGTGGAACTGGGCTTCAAGATGCCCACCTACGTGGTGCCCAACCTGAGCCTGCAGGGCGTCGTGGCCCTGGGTGAGTATGTATACACCTCCAATCCCACCATGACCCAGACGGTGGACAACAGCGCGGAAGTGGTGATGGCCGACGTTCCGGTCCCTTACTGGAAGCACACCATCCTCATGGACGGCACCGTGCTCCAGAAGCACCATGTGCCTTCCACGCCGCAGACCGCCGTCAGCCTCGGCCTGGCGTACAACTACAATTACTGGTTCATCGACGCCGATGTGGAATACTTCGGCAGGGCCTATCTGGACATGAACCCGCTCTACCGTACGGACTATGCCGTCTCCGGCCTGGACAACACCGTCACCAACACGGAGCTGGAATACATGACCCTGCAGGAGCAGTTCAAGCCCGCCTGGCTGGTGAATGTCTCCGTGGGCAAGAGCTGGTACATCAAGCGGAAGTACCAGCTGGGCTTCTCGCTCAATGTGAAAAACCTCCTGAACAACCGCAACGTGAAGACCGGCGGTTACGAGCAGACCCGCATTGTGGACAACACCGTCTCCAAGGAGCGTTTCTACCGCTTCGACCCCAAGTATTTCTACATGGCGGGTACCAACTACATGCTTAACCTTTATTTCAGATTCTAAGCGCCATGAAAAAGACTTTATTCGCCCTTTGCGCCCTTGCGGCGCTCGTTTCCTGCCAGAGTCTGAAAGAGGAATGGCAGCCGGTGTTCACCTTCGACGACAATGTCCCGCAGCCCCATACCGTCTATTCGGCGGTAAACCTGCCGGGCTTCCACGGCCAGTTCACCACCATTGCGGACCTCAAGGCCCGGTATGCCAACAAGCCCCTGGAAATCACCGACGGCACTTGGATCCAGGGCCAGGTGACCTCCTCCGACCATACGGGCAATATCTACCGGGAAATCTATATCCAGGACGAGACCGGCGGCATAGACCTCAAGCTGGGAAAATCGTCCCTCTACTCAGACTATAAAGTGGGCCAGCGGCTGTATGTGAAGTGCACGGGCCTTACCCTGGGGGCCTACAACGGCATGCCCCAGCTGGGCATGGAAGCGGACCAGACGTCCACCAATGAGTACGAGACTTCCTACATTGACGTGCAGGCCATCATCGACTCCCATGTTTTCCGCGGGGCGGACGAAACCCCGATTACCCCGCAGGTGGTGACCGAAAGCGACATCGCCGCCTCGCTCCAGGCCGGCTTCAAGGGAGCGCTCTGGGGAAAGCTGGTGACGGTGAAAGGCCTCACCTACGGCAGCACCAAGGGCGTGAAGGAAATCTTCGCCCTGTTCTATCCCAACTCCAACCTGCCCCACAAGAGCGGCAATCCGGAGAACCGCGTGTTCCTGTCCACGCCGCAGTATGCAGACCAGCTGGTCCCCGGTTTCGACTACACCTGGGGCATCGACACCTGGGCCTGCTCCAAGGCCGCTTACATCCACTACCTGGAAAGCGGCGCCTGGGATCAGGCGGAGGTGGGCAGCGGCTCCACCCATTATGGCACTATTGCCAACACCACGCCCAGAAGCGCCGGCCTTTCCGGCAAGACGCTGGACAGCTTCGGGGCCGATGCCGACATGACCTTCAAGGAAATCATGATCAAATATGCCCAGGGAAACTATGTGTCGCACTATTTCAAGACCGGTTCCACCGACATCCAGGTGCGCACCAGCGGCTATGCCAAGTTTGCCGATGAAAAACTCCCCGAAAAGGTGCTGACAGGCACGCCGGTGGACATCACCGGTATCATGACCATCTACAGCGGCTCCGCCCAGTTCTCCCTCATCGACGAACCTTCCGTATCTGTCAAATAATGAAAAAAGCAGTATTATTAGTAGCTGCATTGGCTATGATGTCAGCTTGTTCCGAAAAACAACCCCAGAATATCTTCCTGCAGGAGTGGAATACCCCTTACGGGACGGCTCCCTTCTCGCAGATTACCCTCGACCAGTACATGCCCGCCTTCCTGGCCGGCATCGAAGAGGAAAAAGCCCATATCCAGGCCATCGTGGACAATCCCGATGCCCCTACGTTCGAGAATACCGTGCTGGCCATGGAAAACGCCTCGCCCATCCTGGACAAGGTGCAGGGCGTCTTCTTCAACCTGGCGGAGAGCGACTCCACCCCCGAGATGCAGGCCATCGAGGAGGAGGTGACGCCGCTCCTGACAGATGCTTCCAACGAGATTTACATGAACGAGGCGCTGTTCGCCCGCGTGAAGGCGGTCTATGAGGCTTCGGCCGGGCTCACCCGTGAGCAGCAGATGATGGTGAAGAAGATTTACCAGAGTTTCGAGCGCAACGGCGTGGCGCTGGACGAGGCCGGCAAGAAGCGTTTCGCAGAGATTAGCAACCGCCTGGCCAGCCTGAGCCAGAAGTTCGGCCAGAACCTCCTGGCCGAGAACAACGCCTTCAAGGAGGCCACCGGCATCACCGTAAGCGAGTATTACGACTTCATGGGCAGCTGCGAGGACCGCGCCAAACGCGAGCAGGTGTTCAAGGCCTATTCCAGCCGCGGTAACCACGGAGACGCCAACGACACCAACGCTATTGTCTTGGAAATCTTGAAATTACGGGCCGAAATGGCCGAGCTGCTGGGCTACCCGAACTTTGCGGCCTACCAGCTCTCGGACAAGATGGCGGGAACCCCGGAGACGGTGGACAACTTCCTGCAGCCCATCATGGACGCCACCATGCGGAGCGCCAGGGCCCAGCTCAAGGAGATGGAAGCCCTTGCCGGGCACAAGATAGAGGCCTGGGACTGGTGCTACTATGCCGAGAAGCTCCGCGCGCAGAAATATGCCCTGGACGAGAGCCAGACCAAACCCTATTTCCAGGCCGACAGCGTGCTCAAGGGCGTTTTCACGGCGGCTGAGCGCATCTACGGCATCCAGATTGAGGAGGCCCCCGAGGTGGAGGTATACCATCCCGAAGTGCGGGCCTACAAGCTCACGGAAAAGGACGGCTCGCTCATTGGCATCTTCTACCGGGACTACTATGTGCGTCCCGTCAAGCGGGGCGGTGCCTGGATGAACAACTTCCGCGAGCAGCGGGAAGGCGTGCGCCCGGTCATCGTGAACGTGTGCAACTTCCCGGCCCCGGGCCAGGATCCCACCGACGCCCAGCCCAGCCTCCTTACCGTCGACAACGTTACCACGGCCTTCCATGAGTTCGGCCATGCCCTGCACGGTTTCCTGAGCCAGTGCCACTACGAGACGGTTTCCGGCACCAACGTGGCGCGGGACTTCGTGGAGATGTTCTCCCAGTTCAACGAGAACTTCGCCTTCGTCCCGGAAATCCTTTCGGCCTATGCCAACGACTACCGCACCGGCGAACCCATCCCGGCGGAACTGGTGGAAAAGATTCGTAAGTCCCTCACTTTCAACCAGGGCTTCATGGCCGGTGAAACCTGCGCCGCCAGCATCCTGGACATGAAATGGCACGAACTCTCCAGCGCCGAGCTCGCCGCCTTCAAGGGCCCGGACGACATCCGTGCCTTCGAGGAGAAAGTGTGCAGGGAGATGGGCCTCATCGACCAGATTATCCCGCGCTACCGCACCACCTACTTCAACCACATCATCGCCAGCAGCTACAGCGCCGGCTACTACAGCTACCTCTGGAGCGAGGTGCTGGCCGTGGACGCCTGGGAGAAGTTCAAGGAGGACGGTATTTTCAACAAGGCCACGGCCGACAGCTTCCGCAAGACCTTCCTGGAGAAGGGCGGCAGCGAAGAGCCCATGACCCTCTTCAAGCAGTTCCGCGGTGCCGAGCCCAACCCCGCCGCACTCATGCGTGCCAGAGGGCTGGAATAAGTCTTTATCAATTAACAATAGTAAGAGGCTGACTCGCAATTCGAGCCAGCCTCTTTTGATTAGGGCAAAAAAGTGGTTGTCTGTTTAATACATCAGAAGATGTATTGTAGTATGCTTGCACTTAATTAATCATTATTCTTGAGTCAGCCTCATGGAAGGAAGAGATTGTCTATTTTAATGATTCCAATAATTTTGATAATTTTTCATTTTGCATCTCTTTAATCCGGTGTTCCATTTCCGAGTATACTTCTGGCCCCCAAACATGCTTGGTTTTCTTATTAATTAGCCAATAATATGTTGTGTCTCGTCCATGAGAATAATCAAAATGGGCAAATAATGCGTCGTCGTACGCCTTTGGTTTTTGCTTTACAAGTAAATACGTCCATCGATTCTTATAAGCAAGGACAGATGGGGGTATGTCAGAAACACTTGTATCCTTAGCCTCTATAAACCCCACTTCTTCAAAATACCTAAAGCCATGCCCTAGGTAGATTACAGTCGAATCATAAAATAATGCGAATGCAGTGTAAATGAGTAGAAGAAGGACTATTCCCTTTTTTATTTTAACCACGGCAAAATTGGTTTTAATTCCTTAGACCCATATATTATAATTTCGTACCCCTTACCATTACCAGCTATTTTTTTCCCTATGAGGGTTTCGATATTCCTCCCCCAATTCATAGGATTCCACCAGGTTTTCATATCGAAATTATACCTGTCGGAGAATGCTTTTACGGTATGATAGGGGTATCTTTTTAAAGTAATAGTCCCATAGACAAGAGCATCATTTGGCGAAAAGCTACCCAGTAATAGAAGATTACACATCTCTTTCGTTCCAACATAATGCTCTCCTAAAGAAAATACGCCGGCTAAATTGATACGATCAAGGGAAACATATAATGGTTGCCCATTCCCATTTCTATACCAATCGTTAGCTTCTTCAAGGGTTAAATAACCATCCCAATCGGGTCTAGAACTGAGCGTGGCAAAATGAGAATTAATACTTTCTTGGACATCTTTCTTCAATGGACCCAGATAGGATTTTGACAATGCGTCAGCATGTTGCATGTTGGGAGAATAATGGGATTCGTCCATGATAATATATCCACCTTGTAGACCCCAATCATCAGTTCCCAAGAATTTTCCCTCAACAGAATAAATAGGATTATTACCTTCTGGGTCCACAAGATTGACCGGGTCATCGGCACAGTATGCATAGGGCGAGACAGAGTAATCATTCTCGGCAAGAGGGTCAAGGGAAAGCCATGTGGCGGTACGCGAATCATAGAAACGCGCGCCAAAATCAAGCAGCCCACAGTCGGATTGTTCTTCCTTCCCGCTGAATCTATAGTCGTTCATGGGTGATCCTGTCGAATTAGTTCCAGTTCCATAGGGCATGTATCCGGAAGAGAACACAACTGTACCACTTCCATTGGTGGAAAGCCTTACACTTCCAAGATAATCTCTCGTAAAATACTGCAAATCATATGCCCCTGTCGCGCTTCCTGCTATTATCCGCCCCCCCTCCCAGGGTGCACTGTCAAAAGAAATAGCGCCGGAAGCATCTTTGAAGAAGCGCATGGATCCGAGGTATACATATCCGCCGCCGCTACTCTGAATAGCTGATTCTTTGGTTCCATCCGAGTCCAACCCAAGAAGCTTCTTCGGACACCTTAACACCTGATGTGTTATACCTAAGGATAATCGGCAATTCTACCTCTCCATCTTTGAGAGTAAAAAGGGGAATGTCCACTGAGATTGCTCCGCGGTATAAACCGACGGGCTGCTCAATAAACTTATAGAACGACCATTGGGTTGGTGTGGCGACTTCCATGAGTGGCCGCTCTCTATTAAACAGGTCTTCTGCACGAACCGTCATCACTCCCATTAGGAGCAGAAGACCAATGACGGCGATAACTTTACGTAACATATGGCAATAATGTTTGTTGACGCAAAGATACGCGCGCCGATTAAGCGGTCCAACTTATTATCTAGTTAAATATTAAGTAGTTACATGATGCTTTTAGGTTGGCAAGAGCGTGAGTATTAACTCTTTTTGAATAAAAAAAAGATTCGATCTATCACTACAATAGTGCTTTTGCAGTCACGCAACTCGTGAGCACTTTCATGCCGCCGGCGTCCGGAAGGAAGCCGGCGGCCATTGTGTCGGCCGGGATGAGCAGCGTTTCGCCCTGGCGGACAGGAACGCTGTCGGTGTCTGCCTGGATGCTGCCGCTCCCGGCTAAACACATGACGGAGAGAAAGGAATCCAGCCCCGAAAGGTCTTTCCGGAAAGGCCGGGTGAGGTCCAGGAGGGAGGTGGTGAAATACGGGCAGCGGACCAGTTCCACCTCCGTATCCGGTGAGGCCGTGTAGTGCGTCTGATAGTCCTTCTGCACTTTGTAGTCGATGGCCTTCCTGGCCAGTTCCGTGTGCAGCTGCCGCGGCTTTCCGTCCAGGCCCGGGCGGTTATAGTCGAAGATGCGGTAGGTGAGGTCCGATGTCTGCTGGATTTCCGCAACGAGGCAGCCGGCGCCGATGGCATGGATGCGGCCCGCGGGAAGGAAAAACACGTCTCCGGGCTGCACCTCATAGCGGGCCAGAACTTCCGTGATGCTGCCGTCCGCCACGCGGGCGGCGTATTCGTCCGGGGTAATCTCCCGGGACAGGCCGGAATAGAGGAAGGCGCCCGGCGCGGCGTCAATGACGTACCACATTTCCGTTTTCCCATGGCTGCCGTGTACGCGGCGGGCCATTTCATCGTTCGGGTGCACCTGGATGGACAGGTCCCTTTCCGCGTCGATGAACTTGAACAGGAGGGGGAACTCGTTGTGATGGCCCCAGTAGACCCGCCGGCCCACCAGTTTCCCGCGGTATTCCTGGACCAGGGATTCCAGGGTCCGCCCTTTCAGCGGGCCTTCCGACACCACGGACATCCGGTCCGGGAAGGCGGAGAGCTCCCAGCTCTCGCCAATATGGTCGATCCTTCCGTCCAGGCCTTTATAGGCTCCGAGGCGGTTTCCGCCCCAGACCATGGTCCTTAATATGGGTTCAAACTTCAGTGGTTTCATTCATTGTTTTTTCTATGCAGGGGAAGGTGCCCGGAACCGTCGCTTCGCGACCCCTCCCACTTCGTGGGCCCCTCCCTCTTATGACGCCGAGGGTGGCACAGGTTCCTGACACCTTCCCCTGCATCTTATTCCATTTCAAATTCCAAGGTTCCTCCTGCCACGATGTCTTTGTATTCGATGTACGGCAGCGCATAGGGCTCGCCGTTGAGTTTGACGCCGCGGATGTGCGTCTTTCCGGCGGAGACACCGGGTGCCGTGATGACAAAATCGCCCCCTGACACGCGTACGCGCATGTTTTCAAAGAGCGGCGCACCGAACCAGTACCGGGGCACTGCCGGTTCCACCTGGTAGAAGCCCATGGCGGAAAGGACCAGCCAGGCGCTCATCTGCCCCACGTCTTCGTTGCCGGCCAGACCTTCCTTGTGGTTGGCGTACATCTCCCGGTACACCTGGCGCAGGCGGTCCGCCGCCTTGTCCGGTTCGCCCAGCAGGGCATACAGATAGATGATATGGTGACTGGGTTCGTTGCCATGCACATACTGGCCGATGAGGCCGGTGATGTCCGGCGGAATGTCTTCCCCTTCCAGGGTGGAGGGCGCCGTGAAGAGGCTGTCCAGGGCCGCCAGGGTGGCTTCCCGGCCGCCGAAGAGCTCCTCCAGGCCATCGATGTCCTGCGGTACCAGCCAGCGGTACTGGAAGGCATTGCCTTCCGTATAGTCATGGTTCCCCTGGTCCGGGGCAAAAGGATTGAACGGCCCGTTGAAGCGGCCCTCCGTATCCTTGCCGCGGAAAAAACGCGTCTGCGGATCCCAGAAATGCCGGTAGGAGTGGCTGCGTTCCAGGTATCCGGCCGCTATGTCGTCACGCCCGAGGAAGGCGGCGGCGTGCGAGAGGGCGGCATCGGCAATGGCATATTCCATGTCCGTTCCCACCGACTCCCGGTACAGGTTGCAGGGGATGTAGCCGTACTGCATGCGGAAGTTCTGCCCGCGGTCCGGCCGGGTGGCCGTGGCGGTCATGGCCTCCAGGATTTCCTGGTCCGACAGCCCTCCGCGGAAGCCTTTCACCACATTGTCGGCGAAGGCGATGAGGCCGGGATTGCCCACCATGCAGTCCGTCTCGTTCCCCATGAGGTGCCACACCGGCAGGTCTCCCTGCTCCCGGAAGATGTGGTACATGGTGGCGGTGATGTCGTCCATCTTTTCCGGATGGATGAGGGTCATGAGGGGCATGGCGGCACGGTAAGTGTCCCAAAGAGAGAAGGTGGTGTAGTTCTGGAAGTCCCCCTCATGGATTTGGTCGTCCGAGCCCCGGTAGCGGCCGTCTGCGTCGTTATACACCGACGGGGCCACGCAGGTGTGGTACAGCGCCGTATAAAAGACGGTTTTGAGGTCCGGATCCTTTGTGTCGATATCGATTTTCGATAATTCTTCGTTCCAGGCTTCGCGGGCGGCGAAGCGGGTGGCGTCAAAGTCCCAGCCGGGCAGTTCCGCCTTCATGTTGGCGCGGGCGCCTTCCACGGAAACCGGCGAAAGCGCCACTTTCACCAGCAGCTGCTCCCCCTCCTCCATGTGGCCCACCGTATAGTAGCCGTAAAGGGCGTCTTTCTTACCCTCGGCCGCTGCAGCGGGGTTTTCCGCCACCGAGAACTGCACCGAAGGGCGGGAGAATTCGGCCCAGAAATAGAGCTTCTGGTTCACGGCCCAGCCGGTGGAATGGCGGTAACCGCCCACGGCTTTCACCTGTCCGTCCTGGTCCTTCACCACTTCGAAGCCGGCCTCCCGCACGCGGTCCCAGTTGCCGCCGTTGTCCAGGTCCATGACCACGGTGGCGCTTTCCGTGGCGGGGAAGGTGTAGCGGTGGAAGCCCACGCGGGCCGTGGCGGTGAGTTCCGCCGTAATGCCGTACAAGGTTAACGGAACGCGGTAATAGCCGGGCTCACAGACCTCCCGGCTTCTGTCTGCATAGCTCCAGGCGCCCGAGCCCGGCCGGTCTTCGCGCCCCCTTTCGGGCGTGGTGGGGCCGGTCACCGGCATGAAGGTGATGTCCAGGAGGTCTCCGCAGCCCGTTCCGCTCAGATGCGTATGGCTGAAACCGATTACCGTGGAATCGGTGTCGTGGTAGCCCGAGCACCAGTCCCAGCCCTGGGAGATGCTGGTGGGCCCCAGCTGCACCAGGCCGAAGGGAACGTTGGCCCCCACGAACACGTGCCCGTGGGCGCCGGTGCCAATCTTGGGATTCACCCAGCTGGCACAGTCCGTTTCCGGGACGGGGATGGTACTGCAAGCCCATAGGGTGGCTGCTGCTGCGAGAAGGATGTGGCGAAATTTCATGACGAAGGTCTTAACACACAAAGATAGACATTATTTTTCGGGAATTAATGTGTAAATTTGTGCATAAACTATCGAATATGAAAAACGTCGCACTCGCCCTTGCCAGCGGCGGCCCCCGCGGGTTCGCCTATATCGGCGCCATCGAAGTGCTCCTGGAAAGGGGCTATACCATCACTTCCGTTGCCGGCACCTCGGCCGGTTCGCTCGTCGGGGGCATCTACGCCGCCGGCGGGCTGGAGGCCTTCAAGGAGTGGCTCTTCGGCCTGGATGCCGTGAGGGTCATGAGCCTCATGGACTTTTCCGTGAGCCGGAACTATCTGGTAAAGGGGGAGAAAGTGATGGACGCCATCCGGAAAAGGGTGCCGGACGTGCTCATAGAAGACCTGCCCATTCCCTTCGCCGCCGTGGCCACGGACCTGCATACCGGAGAGGAGGTGGTCTTCCGGGAAGGGCCGCTCTTCGAGGCCATCCGCGCTTCCATCTCCATCCCGTCCATGTTCCGCCCGGTCAAGTGGAAAGGCCGTACGCTGGTGGACGGGGGCATGGTGAACACCTTCCCCCTCAACCGCGTGGAACGCACCCCCGGAGACATCCTGGTGGGCTTCAACGTGAACCAGATCGATGCGGAGGAAATCCGTGCCTATCTGGACAGCAAGGCCGCCTTTTCCCGGAACGAGGCCGCCCTCCGGCAGGAAGCCAAAACCCTGTTCCAGGATACCCTGAGCGTGAATCGGGGCAAAATCCTGCAGCAGATGCGGAAAGCCGGCAGCCAGGGCGGGAAGCTCCTGAAGGAGCGCATAGACTCGGAAATCCGGGAGCACCGGCTCGACGTGGCCAGCCGCGAAGGCTGGATTCCGGTCGATGCCGACGACAATTTCAAGACCATCCTTCAGCGGAGTTTCGGCATCATGAACTGCACCATCGCCCGCATGGGCCTGGAGATGAATCCGCCGGATGTGCTGATAGACCTTCCTTTCGACTCTTACCACGGCGTATACGGCTACTCGCACGCCAGTGAGATTGTCGAAATGGGCCGCCATCTCACGGAAGAAGCCTTGGACCGCTACGAGGCCGGCCTCGCCTAATAAGGTTCCTTCAAGGCTTTTTCCGCTTTCCCGGGCACCAGGCGGAATCCGTAACGGTACGGCTGGTCGCTCCAGAGGGTGCAGTCGGCTTCCGGACGGGAGCCCCAGCTGTCGTAGCCGCCCACACCCGTCATGCGGTAGTCAATGCACACTTCGGTAAAATGGCGGTCCGGCACATCATCCTGGTGCGTCTGGCGGCGGATCCGGTTCCGGGCGAAGGCCTCGTCATGGACTTCGTCGGAGCGGAAATTCTGCCACTGGTAAGGCCTTCCGGCCGCTTCTTCGCAGTCCAGGTCTTCCACCGTATGGCGGAGGACATTGAATTCGAAGGGCTCGGGGCTGCCGGCTACGGTAATGGGGCCAATGGTGAGCCATTCCGTTTCCGTGTGATGCCCGGTCTCCTGGGGCCGTACGTAAGGGAAATACTCGGCCGACGCGCTGCTCTCCCAGATGCGCTTGAAGCTGGCGCTGCGGCGGTCTGCATAGTTCTCCACCGGGCCGCGGCCAAAGTAACGGAAGGCATCTTCCTTCACCCGGAAGCGGAGGCCCAGGCGGGGAATCTCCACATTCTTCTGTTTTTCAGGCGCGGTTTCCACCTGCACCTCCAGCGTACCATCCGGCCAGATGGTCCATAGCTCCGCCGCGCGGACGCCGGAACCCTTTACCGATATGGCTACAGCGCCGTTTTCCAGGCCCTGGGCCTGGACGGCGGCGGGCCGGAAGGGCTGTTTGTAACGCTGTGCGCGGAGGGGCTCCCCATTCCCGTAATCGTTGTCCGTGGGCGGCCGCCAGAAGTTGGGCCGGATGCCGAATTCCGGGTCCACCAGGTCTTTTCCGCGCAGCATCCAGCTGCGGACCACCCCTTCGTCCTTGTCGAACACCAGGTCCACCTTGGCGCCGTGTACGCGGATGCGGGTGGCCGTTTCGGTGAATTCCAGGCGGCCGCGCACGCTGCGCCGCCCTTCCGCCGCGCGCTCCTTGAGGAGCATTTCGTCCACGGCCGTCACGGCGCCCTTTTTCCAGAAGTACCGGGAAGGGACGAGGGTCTCGAAGAAGAGGCGGTATTCGCCGCTCTTTTTCAGGCGGGGGAGCCTCAGGCGGAAGGTTTCCGCCGTCTGCGGGGCGGTGTGCAGGCGGAGCCGGCCCCGCCGGATGCGTTTGCCGTCCCGTTCCACCCACCAGCTGAGGGTGTATCCCTCCAGAGACTTGAAATAGTGGCGGTTGAAGACTTCGAACTCGCCTTCCTCCAGGTCCAGGGCCCTCACGGACACTTCCTGATAGACCTGCTTCACCTCATAGAAGGCGGGATGCGGCCGGCGGTCCGGATTCACAATGCCGTTGCAGAGGAAGTTGGCGTCGGACGGGGCGTCTTTCCCGTAGTCTCCGCCATAGGTGAAGCCCTTTACGGGGTCGTACAGCCCCTGGTCCGCCCAGTCCCAGATGAAGCCGCCCTGGAGCTGCGTATGGGCATAGATGGCCTCCCACTGGCGGTCCAGCGAGCCAGTGGAATTGCCCATGGCGTGGGCATACTCCGAAGGGCAGACCGGCCGCTTGAAGTAGTTCTCTCCCATGTAGCGGAACCAGTCGGCCCCGGGATACTGCGGGACAATAAGGTCCGTATTCCACTCCATCTCCGCCCGCTCATACACCACCGGGCGGTTCTGGCGGTCCTTCTCCAGCGCCTTGAGCGCGCGGTAGGCTTCCTGGAAATTGACCCCGTTGCCGGCCTCGTTCCCCAGCGAGAGCAGCGTTACGCAGGGGTAATTGGCCGTGCGGCAGTACATGTTGAGGATGCGGTCCATGTGCTTGGGGCCCCATTCGGGCTTGGCTGCCAGGGTCCGCTGCGGATGATACCCCATGCCGTGGGACTCTATGTTGGCCTCGTCATACACATAGAAGCCCAGCGAGTCGCAGAGCTCATAGAATTCCCGGCCCTGGGGGTAGTGGCAGGTGCGGATGGCGTTGATGTGCGCCTCCTTCATGAGGAGGAGGTCCTGCAGGAGGTTCTCCCGGCTCAGGTAGTGCCCGTTGTAGGGATTGTGCTCGTGGTAGTTGACCCCCTTGAACTTGACGGGCTGTCCGTTCACCAGGAAGGCCTTCATTTCCTGGTCTCCCTCTTTGACGGAAGCAATCTCCAGGCGGCGGAAACCCACGTGGAAGCGCGTGTATTCCCCGTCCACCTTCAGAAGGAGGGTATAGAGCACCGGGGTTTCCGCGCTCCAGGGCTGCACCCCGGGAATGCGGTCCGGCAGGGTGGACTGGCTTCCCTGCACCTCATAGAGGGCGTCGGCCACCACCCGGCCTTCCGGGTCCAGGAGTTCATAATACACTTCCACGGGCTTTCCGGAGCGGAGCTCCAGCTGGAAGATGCCGGTCCGGAGGTCTTCCGAGAGGGTGCTGGTGACGCTGAAGTCAAACCCCGTGTCCCGGGCCTCCGAAGACAGGTACACGTCCCGCTCTATGCCGGAGATGCGCCAGAAGTCCTGGCATTCCAGGTAGGAGCCGGTAGAGTAGCGGAAGATTTTGAGTACCAGTTCATTATCGCCAGGCTGAAGGGCTTCCGTGATGCGGTAGCGGGCCAGTGACTTGGAGTCTTCGTGGTAGCCCATTTCCCGGCCGTTCACATAGACATACGTGCCGCTCTTGGTGCCGCAGAGGTTGAGATAGACCTCCCGTCCTTTCCAGTTTTCCGGGACGATGAAACGCCGCCGGTAAAAGGCTCCGGGAACGGCGGCCGGAAGTTCCGGCGGCTGCGGGTCCGCGGGGCAGAATTCGTACGGATGGTTGGTGTAGAGCGGAACGCCCCAGCCCTGCACTTCCCAGTTGCCGGGCACCGTTATGCGGTCCCACTCCGCGGGCCGCTCCGGCGCCGTCACCAGGTCGTCGTAGTATTTGAAGTCCCATACGCCGTTGAGGTTCAGGTAGTTTTCGCTTTCGCGAAAGCCTTTGGAAAGCGCGTCTTGTCTGGAAGAATAGTATATGGTTTCCGTGCGGCGGGTGTCCGCCCCCACGGAGGTTACCTGCAGGTCTTGCCAAAAAGGCAGGAGCGTTGCTATGAGAATGAGCGTGGTATTCATTTTACAAATATAGTGTTTTTTATTCTTTGAATAAATGTTTATCTTTGTAACCTTTGCAAAAAGAAACTAAGAATCATGATGATACGCTTGACAAAAACTCGGACGGGCCTTGCGGCCGCCATGCTGGCCCTTGCCGTCCTTCCGCTTTCCTGCCGCAGCGAACAGGAAGAAGCGCTCACTTCTTCCCGCGCCCCCAAGGCGGCTGCGGAGCAGGTGGAAAACACGGTCCGCAAAGCCGGACAGATTGTGATTGATGCGTCCCTGGAGCAGCAGCCGGATTCCAAGACCTCCCTGAACCCGGACCGCCGCGTACTCTGGAGCGCCGGAGACCAGATCCGCGTCTTCAACGCCAGCCATCCGGAAGGAGAGGTGTTCACCCTCCTGGAGGAATCGGCCGGTACGGTGAAGGGCAAGTTCAGCGGAGCGGACCTGGGCGGCAACGGCCCTTTCTATGCGGTCTATCCCGCCACCTCGGCCGTCCGGCTCAATAACGGCAACCTCAGCATCGCCTTGCCCGGCACGCAGCAGGCGGCGGCCGGCGGCTTCGGGGAGAATGCCTCGCTGGCCGTGGCCCGCACGGACGCCCTTGCCAGCCTGGATTTCCACAATGTGCTGGGCGCCATCTCCTTCACGGTGGAAGGAAGCCCGCGCATCGCCCGTATGGAACTGAGCAGCAGCACCGAAGCCCTGTGGGGCAGCGGGGTCATCACCATGGCGGAAGGCGGGGAACCCGCCCTTACCATGACGGCTACGGGCACGGAGAGCAAGACCGCCACCCTGGACTGCACCACTTCTGAGGGGAAGACCTTCTACCTCATGCTCCCTCCCGGCAGCCTCAAAAAAGGCTTCAGCATCACCCTTTACGACACAGACGGCAACCTGGCGTTCAAGGGCAGTTCCTCTGCCAGCAACACCATCGTGCGTTCGTCCATCGTCAATATGCCTGCCTTCCAGTATCAGGCGCAGTACAACGGCGCTTTCTTCTCGTTCCCGGGCTTCGGTCTCGTGGGCGGGGTGAACGCCGGCGGCTCGCTGGATGCCAGTGAGGCTTTCGAGGATGCGCCCGCGCAGTACGCTACGTCGGTCCGCTCGGGGTACAACCGCAAGCTGCGCGTCCAGGACTGGGAATCGGGCCTGGTGGCCACCTACACCACGGAATACAGCCTGGAAGAAGGGAAGGACTACCAGATCAGTATGGAACGGCTGCAGGGCGGCGCCTACACGTCGGAATCCCGCACTTTCCGCCTGGTCCGGAAAAACGCCAGGGCTGCCTGGTTCGTCTCTTCGGACGGAAAACAAGGTTTCATTTTGCCGATGGAGGACTAAGCCATGAGAAAAACGGTCATTACCCTTATCCTTGCAGGCCTGTCCCTGACGGCCGCTGCCGGCCCCGTGTCGCGTGACCGCGCCCTCGGCGTAGCCCGGCAAATGTTCGACGCCCAGGAAGAGGCGGCCACCAAAGGCGCCCTTGCCGAGCCCCAGCTCAACGTGCTGGTGGAGGACGATATCTATGTCATCGGCCGCGAAGGCGGCGGCTTTGTCATCGTGGCGGGCAACGATGCCGCCAGCCCGGTGCTGGGCTTTTCTTTCGAGAACGAGTTCAAAGTGGAAGGCATGCCGGACAACGTGCGCTGGTGGATGGACCGCCTCCGCCGCATCAGCCGCAGCGCCACCCAGGCTTCGGCCGAGGTGATGCGCCGCTGGGAAGCCTTCGAGCCCACCAAGGCCAAGCCCAACCAGAACCAGGTGACCAACCGTTTCACCGCCAACCATACCGTGCAGTGGAACCAGACGGACCCGGCCAACCTGCTGTGCCCCACGGCCCCCGGTGAGAGCCACCGGGCGGTGTGCGGCTGCGTGCCGCTGGCCGTTTCCGAGGTCATGGTGTGGTTCGGCTATCCCGAGAAAGGCAACGGTACCCTGCCCTCGTACTATTCCGGAGACTGGTGGAGCGGCTTCTGGCAGGTGGACGGCTACGAACTGGACTATTACTATGACTGGGCGGCCATGCGGGCCTGCGACACGCCCCAGCGCTTTTACAATGCGCAGGACCCGGCCAAGTCCAGCATCGCCCACCTGGTGCACGACGTGGGCGTCATGGTCAAGGCCAGCTACAGCTACAACAACGGCACCGGCGCCTACAGTACGGACGTGATTGCCCCCATGGCCAAGTACATGGGTTACAACAGCGCCGCCCGCCTGGAGTATGCCAACAATTTCAACGACGCCACCTGGATTGACATGCTCACCGCAGAGGTGGAGAAGCATCCTTTCCCCTTCTTCGGCTATTCCTACGGCAGTTCCGGCCAGGATGCCGGCCATGCCTATGTGGTGGACGGCTACGGAGACTACAACGGAACGCGCGTGTTCCACTTCAACTTCGGCTGGGGCGGCGCGGACAACGGCTACTACTACGCCAAGTCGCAGGATGTGGGGGACTATAATTTCGACGACGAGCTGCAGGCCATCTTCGACCTGTATCCCGCCACGCCCGAACATTTTGACTATCCGGAAGCTACGCTCGGATTCTACCAGGCCTACAACTCCGAGACCAAGCAGCAGGAAGGCGGCGTCCGCATCACTTCCGCGAACGGAAACAGCCGGAGCGTGAGCCTCTTCCATGTCAAGAACCTGGGCGCCACGCCCTTCGAAGGCAAGATTTACCTGCTCTGGACCGGCAAGGACGGTGGCCAGAAAGGCAGCTTCCTTCTCAAGGACTGCCAGGGCTCGCCCATCCAGCCCGGTTATTCGGTCACCCGCATCCAGAAGAGCATAACGCTCACGGACGGCCTTGAGCTCGGAGACAGCCTGGTGCCGGTGTTCAGCCGCGACGGCGCTCTCTCCGAAGGCTTCATCGCCGCGGAAGACGGTTCCATCCTTACGGCGGCTCCGCTGGTGGATGCCGCTTTCATCGACACCAAAGAGGTGTACTATGCCGGCGACATGCTGGAATTCAAGCTCAAGAACTGCGGTTACCGCTATGCAGATGCCAACTGGACCGTCACGGGGCCGAGCGGCACCTCCTCTTCCTACAAGCAGTCTGCCGGCGGGGTCAAGCTCACCGCCAGCGGGCGTTACCGGGTGAAGGTGACCACCTCGCAGGAGAGTATTGTTACGTATGTTACCGTGAAATAAGGAGGAAGCGCTATGAGAAAAAGCATCATTGTGACGATGGGAATGGCCCTTCTGGCCCTTGTTTCCTGTGAAAAGAAAGAAGTGGAGGTGGCGGTGGAAGCCGTTCAGGTAACCCCTTCCTCCCTGAGCCTGACGGAAGGCGAGAAATCTACGCTCAAGGCCGCCGTGCTGCCGGAAGGCGCCACGGACAAGACGGTCCGCTGGACCAGCAGCAATACCGCCGTTGCCAGCGTAAGCGGCTCGGGTGAGGTGACGGCCCTCGCGGAGGGAAAGGCCACCATCACCGCTTCGGCCGGAAAGGCAAGCGGCAGCTGCGAGGTTACCGTAGCCAAAAAACTGGTGGCGGTCACCTCCGTGGTCCTGGACCAGGAGAGCGTTACCCTGGAGAAGGGGGCAAATGTTACCCTCAAGGCAACCGTGAAGCCGGACGATGCCACCGACAAGACCGTGCTGTGGAGCAGTTCGGCCCCGGAAGTGGTGACGGTGGACGATGCCGGAAAAGTGACGGCCGCGGGCGGCGGCAGCGCTGTCGTGACGGCAGCTGCCGGGCAGTTTACGGCTTCCTGCTCCTTTACGGTCACCGTGCCGGTGGAGTCGGTTTCGCTCAGTCTTAACCGCCTCACCCTCAAGGAAGACGAGTCGGTGGCCCTTACCGCTACCGTGCTGCCGGAAGACGCTACGGACAAGAGCGTGAGCTGGTCCAGTTCCGCTCCCGAGGTGGCTTCGGTGGACGATGCCGGCCACGTGACAGCCCTCGCCGCCGGCAAGGCGGTGATTACCGCTGCCGCCGGAGAAAAGAGTGACGCCTGCGAAATCATCGTCGAGAAAAAATACATTTCCGTCGCTTCCATCACCCTGGACCGGGAAACCCTCCCGCTGTCTAAGGGGGAAAGCGCCACCCTCAAGGCAACCGTGCTGCCGGCCGATGCCACCGACCCTTCGGTGGACTGGAGCAGCTCGGCCCCGGAGGTGGCTTCCGTGGAGAACGGCGTGGTGACGGCCCTCGCTGCGGGGAATGCCGTCATTACGGCGGCGGCCGGCGCCTATACCGCCAGCTGCTCCGTGGAAGTTAGCGTTCCGGCTGCGTCCCTCACCCTTGACAGGAACAGTTTGGATCTGGTGCGGGGTGCCTCCGTGCAGCTCAAGGCTACGGTTCTGCCGGAAGACAGCACCGACGGAATCGTCTGGAGCAGCGCTGCCCCGGAGGTGGCTTCCGTGGATGAAAACGGTACGGTAACGGCCGTCGGCCCCGGAGAAACGGAGATTCTGGTGCGGGTGGGCAGCCTTTCCGCCAGCTGCAAGGTGTCGGTGACGGTGCCGGTGGAACAGGTGAAGCTGGACCAGGCTTCCCTCACCCTGGAAGTGGGCCAGGAGGTTACCCTGGGCGCTACGGTGCTGCCGGAAGACGCTACGGATCCCACCCTCACGTGGAAGAGCTCCAACGCCCAGGTCGCGTCGGTTTCCGAGGGCGTGGTGAAGGCCGTGGCCAAGGGCTCGGCGGTCATCACGGTCAGCGCCGGCGGCAAGCAGGCCTCCTGCCAGGTGACGGTGCATGACCAGGTGATTCCGGTGGAATCCATCACCCTCAACAAGACGGAAGCAACTGTAGCCAAGGGCCGCAGCGTAACGCTTTCCGCCACTCTCAAGCCCACCAACGCCACGGACAAGACCGTGAGCTGGAGCTCCTCGGACGAGCAGATTGCCACAGTGGACGCGAAAGGTAAGGTCGTGGGCGTAAAGGGCGGCACTGCTGTGGTGACGGCCCGCGCCGGCCAGGCGGAAGCCAGCTGCACCGTAGAGGTGACGGCCGAGGTGGAATCGGTCACCCTTTCCCAGAAGAGCATCGCCGTCCCGGAAGGAGGCACCTTCCAGCTGTCCGCTACGGTGAATCCGGACGATGCTACCGACAAGACCCTTACGTGGAGCAGTTCCAACAAGACCATCGCCACGGTCGATGAAAACGGCCTGGTGACGGGCATCCAGGGCGGCAATACCGTCATCACCGTCAAGGCCGGCAAGAAGCAGGCTACCTGCTCGGTAACGGTCACGGTGCCGGTAGAGTCCGTCACCCTGGACAAGACCACCGCTTCCGTGGACGAAGGCGCCACTCTCCGGCTCTCGGCCACGGTACGGCCTTCCTACGCCTCCGACAAGACGGTCACCTGGACCTCTTCCGACGAAAGCGTGGCCACCGTAGATGAAAGCGGCCAGGTTTTCGGCGTGTACCGCGGAACGGCCGTCATCACGGCCCGGGCCGGCGACTGCACGGCCACCTGCCAGCTCACGGTAACGGTTCCCGTGACCTCCGTTGAACTGGACAAGGACGTGCTCGATATGGATAAAGGCAGCACGGCGCAGCTCACCGTCACGGTGGGTCCGGACGATGCTACGGATAAGTCCGTCACGTGGACTTCTTCCGACGACAAGGTGGTGTCGGTAGATTATAAGGGACAGCTCAAGGCCTTGCGCGGCGGCCAGGCCACCATTACGGCCAAGGCGGGCAAGCATTCGGCCAGCTGCCTGGTGTCGGTCACGGCGCCGGTGGAAGGCATTACGCTGTCGCAGGCTTCGGCCCCGCTGGTGAAGGGAAAGACCCTTACGCTGGTGGCTACGGTGCTGCCGGAAGATGCTACGGACAAGCGGGTCACCTGGAGCAGTTCAGAGCCTGGAATCGCCTCCGTAGATGCTTCCGGCAAGGTGACGGGCCTCTCCGTGGGCAAGGCCGTCATTACGGCCGATGCGTCCGGCTTCGCGGCCGCCTGTGAGGTGAGTGTCTATGTCCCCGTGTCGTCCCTTACCCTGGACGTAACGTCCTATACGCTGGACAGGGACAAGTCGTTTGTGCTGACGGCTACGGTGAACCCGGCCGACGCCACGGACAAGACGGTCACCTGGACCAGTTCGGACACGAAGGTGGCCACGGTGGACAACACCGGCAAGGTGACGGGCGTCGCCTCCGGGACGGCGGCCATCACGGCCCAGGCGGGTGACTGCAAGGCCACCTGCACCGTGAAGGTGGTGGTTCCGGTCACTTCGGTGGTGCTGAACAAGTCTTCCCTCACGCTGGAGGAAACCAAATCCTACCAGCTGACGGCCACGGTGAATCCTTCAGAGGCCACGGACAAGACGGTCACCTGGACCAGTTCGGACAGCAGTATTGCCAAGGTCGATGCCAACGGCCTGGTGAGAGCCGTCCAGCAGGGGAAGGCCACCATTACGGCCGCTTCCGGTGCCTGTTCGGCCACCTGTGAGGTGGAAGTGACGGAAAAGCAGAGCAATACCGAAGATTTTGGCGACCATAACGGCGAATGGTAGGGAGTTGTTTTTGTATTATTAAACAGATTCTCAATATGAAACGAACAGTACCCGGAATGAGCCCGTCCCCGGACCGTGCCGGCTATCAGGCTCCCCTCTGCGGAGTGGTGGTCCTGGCACCCGAAGCCGCCGTACTCGGCGGCTCCGAGGTGAGCGGCACCACTAAAGACATCAGCTACGAGTCCCTTTAGGCATTTCGTGCGGATTGGGTGAGCAAATCTTCCCCGATTTGCTCACGGGCTCGTTGGGGTTGCCACTCGCCGCGTGGCATGTAAATCATTGATTTTCAGGTGTAAACGAAAAGTAAGTTGTGCGGCTCATGTAAGGTTATCCCTGGGGCAAGAAAGATTCGGTGAGCAAAATTGGCCAATTTTGCTCACCGAATCGCATTTCCGCCAGTTCTGTGAGTAAAAACGGCCTCTGGCGCTCACGGCCGGTTGCCTATGGCGTAACTTGCGGAGCGGGTTGCTGCTATCTTGCTACATTTGCTCTTCAAGGTATTGTTTGAGAGCAGGAAGGTCTTTTTCCAAAATGGCCCAGACGGTTGAAAGATCCACTGTATAATAATCATGTACGAGCACATGCCTTAACCCTTCAATAGCCTCCCAATCTATTTCTTTATGCGTCTCGACATAACTGCGGGAGAGTTTGTACGAGCATTCGCCGATGCACTGGAGGTTATAGACCACAGCGTGGCATAGAAGTTTGTTGGAGATAAATGATTCGCAAGAGTTGGTTCCTTCAATGAATTCTTCGATATTCCGGATAGCTTCTCGCATTAGCTCAAGCCGGGCGCGGTCATTTATCTTATCTCTCATAAATCAAGTATTTGTCTTTGTCTGCAGATGGAACGGCGAATGGCTTCAATGTCCCGTTGACGACAAGGTCTACCGGCCGATGGATGAGGCGCTCCAAATCCAATTGGTTACGGATGATATCCAAAAGGGAAACCGTGACGCTTTTGTCGTAATCTACAAGAAGATCAAGGTCACTCTCCGGTGTTTCTTCTCTCCTTGCGAAAGAGCCGAAGACCCATGCTTTTGTTATGCTTGTCCCTGCGAGGTAGTCCTGTACCATTGAGAATAATTCCAAGCGGGAATTGTCAAGGACATCTGTGCATCGTTTTAATTCCTCTTTGAGGCCACGCCGTGCGGCATACCGTCTTAGTTTGTTCTCGTTAATGGGGTACACCTCCATGGTCTTTTGGAACAAATCATTGATGGTATCCTGCGAGTTCCTCTTTAATGCAAGCATGTCCACAAGGTCTTTTTCTATGGAGGGTACACAAATACCCTCTTGTTTGACGAGTGGTGCATCTGAGATGATGGGGCCAATGAGAATGTAACCTTCCAGGCCTGGCAGAAAACGCTTTGCATCCTTCTGCCTGGCCACTTTGGGATAATGCTGTTTCAAGCACGTTTCCAATTGAAGCAAATCACTCTTGGCCGCTTCTATGTTTAAGTTCCCGTCTCTTTGGATGATGCTGAAGTTCAGGCCGATGCATTCATTCTGAATAAGATGGGCGACTTCCCGCATCCATGGTGTGACGGTGTACGGATACGCGGGCTTGTGTATGGGGAGATAGAGGCTCCGCCCAATTTTGCATATGCGTCCGGAGATGACCAGTTTCCGGATGATGGAATACACGGAAGACGGGGGCATGCCTGCGCATGTCTTCATAAAATCTTCGGTAGACAGTTCTCTGTCTTCTGCCAAAAGCTGCTCAATTTCCCGGCGATATTTTGCGTCTCTCATGGGGGCAAATCTTGTTTGAGCGCAATATAGACATAAATCGGCAAATTTTCAACAATATTGCCGATTTATTATAGCGGGAACAGGGGTTTCGATGAAGTGTCAGCTGCTCTTCCTGCGGCCGGAGGCTTTCCGGCTCCGGGCGGCGCGCTTGGTGTCCGGCTCAATGTAGCTGCTGATGTCGGAGTCTCCCTGGCCGTCCGAACTGCCGGAACCTTCGGAGATGCCGGGCTCGACCAGTTCATAGTCAAGCAGTTTCTGCTCCAGGGAAGTGGCTTTCACGCGGATGCGGAGCGGGTCTCCCAGGCGGATGGAACGGTGGGTATGGCGGCCTATGGCGCGGTAGTGCTCTTCGTCATAGACAAAGAAGTCTGAACGGATGGTGCGGTAGGGGATCATGCCCTCAATCTTGGTGGGCTCGATTTCCACGTAGATGCCCCATTCGGTGACGCCGGACACGTGGCCGTCGAACTCCTGGCCAATCTTGTCCTGCATGAATTCCACCATCTTGTACTTGACGCTTTCCCGTTCCGCCTCGGCGGCCACCACCTCCCGCTCGGAGGCGTGCTTGCACTGCGCGGCGTAGTAGTCGTTGCTCTGCGAATCCGCCCCGCCCAGGTACAGGGCCAGCAGGCGGTGCACCATCATGTCCGGATAGCGCCGGATGGGCGAAGTGAAGTGCGTATAGAAACGGAAGGCAAGGCCGTAGTGGCCGATGTTATCCACTGAGTAGCAGGCCTTTGCCATGGAGCGGAGCGCCAGGATCTGGATGGCGGCCATCTCCGGCTTGTCCTTGGCTTCCGCCATGAGGGTATTGAGGCTGGCGGCAATGTCCTTGCCCCCTTCCAGCGGCCCCACCTTGTAGCCGAAGTGCCCGGCGAAGTCCCTCAGGCCGCTGAGCTTCTCCATATTGGGCTCGTCATGCACGCGATAGACAAAAGTCTTGGGCTTGGCGAGGGCCTTTCCGCCCATCTTGCCGCCGGTGGCCACGAATTCCGCCACGTTGCGGTTCGCCAGGAGCATGAACTCCTCGATGAGCCAGTTGGCCTCTTTGGAGAACTTCTGGTGTACCCCCACAGGCTTGCCGTTTTCGTCCACCTCCACCTTCATCTCCGGGCGTTCGAAGTTCACCGCCCCCGCCGCAAAACGCTTTTTGCGGAGCTTGAGGGCAATACCGTTGAGGGTGAGCACCGCCTCTTTGATTTCCGCCGGGACAATACCGCATTCGCTGCCTTCTCCGAAGGACTGCTCCATGGCGGCGGGCCCTGCGTCGATGATGGCCTGCGCCAGTTCATAGTCGAAACGGTAGTCCGAAACGATTTCCGTGCGGCCGAACCAGGGGTTGAAAACCTTGCCGAGGGGCGTTACCTCAAAGACGGCCGAGAAGGTGAGCTTCTCTTCGCCCGGCCGGAGCGAGCAGAGCTTGTTGGAAAGCTTTTCCGGGAGCATGGGGACGGTCCGGTCCACCAGATAGACCGAAGTGCCGCGCGCCTGGGCCTCCTGGTCCACCGCCGAACCCGGTTTTACGTAGTAGGTAACATCGGCAATATGGACGCCCACCTCGAAGTTGCCGTTTTCCAGCTTGCGGAAGCTCAGGGCGTCGTCATAGTCCTTGGCATCCGTGGGGTCGATGGTGAAAGTGAGCACCTTCCGGAAGTCCCGCCGGTGTGCCCGGTCTTTGTCCGTGATGGTGTCCGGAATCTGGTCTGCAGCATTCTCCACGGCCTTTTCGAAGCGGTAGGGAAGGCCGAACTCCGCCAGGATGGCATGCATTTCCGTCTCGTTCTCCCCGGGCATGCCCAGCACGTCCACCACATGGCCGTAAGGGCCGCTGGCGCCGCGCTCCCAGCCGTCCACCACGGCCGCCACCTTCATGCCGCGCTTGCCGCCTTCCGGCACCGGCACGGCAATGTCATACGGCATGGTCTTGGAGCTCATGAGCACCCAGGCCTGCTTGCCCACAATGTGCAGGATGCCCACGAAAGGCCGCTTGGAACGCTCCAGGACGGCGATAATCTCTCCGCTCCGGCGCTTGGCCATGCCGGTGCGCTCCTGCGTGACGGCCACCCGCACGGTGTCTCCGTGGAGCGCGCCGCGGGTCTTGGAGGCCTTTACAAAGACGTCTTCCTCCTGGCCTTCTATACGGACGAATACATACCCTTCCCGGGACATGAGGGCCGTGCCCGTAAACTCGGGAATGATGCGGCTTTTCTTCTTTTTACCGGCAATGGAGCGGCCTGCGCCGCCTCTTTTGTGTCTGGACATAGTGGAACTTTTCCACAAAGATAGCAAAAAAGATTCTTCGCTTCGCTCAGAATGACAGTTGTTGGGCGGAATTTATCTGACGATATACAGGCGGAAGGTGACGCCGGCGTTGAAGACGAAGGCGTTGGTGCCGCTGTTCCACCAGCTCACGGCGTGGATGCGGACATCGCGGTTCCCCAGCGGGAAATACTCCACGCCGCCGCCGGCAAAGCCGTAGCGGGTGCCCGGCGCGACGCTGAGGTCGTACGGAATGCCGTTGGAGTCCACGTTGGCCGCATCGTTATAGTCAAAGCCGCCCTTGGTGAACAGATGGAAGTTCCCGAGCGTCCACCAGAGGTGCCCGACGATGGTGCAGTCCGGCCCCATGCCGCCGATGGGGAGGAGCGCCCGGCGATACATCAAATCCACCTCCAGGGCCACGGGGCCCGCTTCGAAGCGGTTGCCCAGGGTGGTGTAGCTCATCCGGTGCCGATAGGGATCGTCCATGAACGTGAAGGCCCAGATGGTCTTCCACCAAGGGGCGAAGGAGCCGGTCCAGCCCAGCGCGCCGCTCCAGATGTTGCTTTCTCCATAGGAAAGCAACGAGCGGGTGACCTGCAGCTGCAGCTGCTGCCCCTCGGCCACCTGGCAGATGGCCGCGCCGCCCAGGGCGTAATACTGGCCGATGGTGTCGTCAAAATTGCTCCAGAAATGCAGGTCCACGGGGGCATAGTCCCATTCGTAACCGCCGATGAGGGTGGGCATCTTGCCGGCGTTGAAGGTCCAACGGGGCGTGGCTTTCCAGGAAATGAGGAGCCAGTCCGTAGCGTTGAGCGGATTGTCTTTGTCGTACAGCGGAAGGGTGAAACGCTGGCGGAAGCGGTACGAAACGGAAGGGGTGAGATGGCCCCACAGGTTGAGATTCAGGCTTTCGCCAATGAGATTCAGGTTGTTCCGGCCGCCGGGCACCACGCTTGCCTGGATGCTGGCGCGGCCGTCGAAGTACAAGCTATCCACCTTCACCTGCGCCCGGGCGGCGAGGAGGGTGAAGAGCAGTGCCAAAACAGCTGAAAGGGCTCGTTTCATTGAAATCTTGTGGTTATTAGCCCACAAAGATAACAATTATTGATAAATTTCCCGTAAAACGCTTAAAGATTTTACCTGAATAGGGGTTTCCGTGTGATAGGAAAGATACTGTAACAGCTCTTCGCACAGGGCGTTTCGCGTACGGCCGTCCAGGGGAATGAGGAGGGTCCCCGAAAAGTCTTCCGTGAGCAGGCGCTGCATGATGGCGGCGTGCTCCCCGGCGAACGGGGCGATGTCCTGGAAGCGCGGCCGGAAGCCCAGGGCGCCCGCCAGTTCCAGGAGGAACCGCAGGTGGAAGTTCTGGAAGTCTCCTTCCAGGGCATTGAGCGTGAGGATGCTGCCGAGGCACCAGGGATAGAGCCCGTCTTCGATGCCGCCCTCCCGGATGGTGCGGAAGAGCACCTCCGACAGGAACAGGGTCATGGTATTCTTGTGCAGGTTCCCGCGGATGCCGTTCAGGGCGTCTTTGAGGCAGAGGTCCTGGAGCGACCAGAGGGAGGATTTTGGGTTTTCAACCACCCTGGCTTCCAGGATGTTGAGCGGCAGGAGGAGGGCTCTCCCGGCCTTTTTCCCGGGCCTCACCAGAAAGCCCCGGCGGCCATATTCCTGGGACAGGGTGTGCACCACCACGGCGTTTTCTCCCGTCTGGGTGGTGGCCAGCACAATGAACTCGATGGTCTGTCCTTTCATCTACTTTTTGAGGAACTCCGCCATGGCCCGCAGGGCCTTGCCGCGGTGCGAGATGGCGTTTTTCTCTTCGTCCGTGAGTTCGGCATTGGTGCAGGTGCGGCCGTCCGGAATGAACACAGGGTCGTAGCCGAATCCGCCGCTGCCGTGGCGCTCCTTGGCTATCTGTCCTTCCATGACCCCGTCGAAGAAATGCGGCTTCCCGTCCAGGATGAGGGTGACGCAGCAGCGGAAACGGGCCGTGCGTGTGGCGTGTTCCGTGCTGAGGCCGTTGCTGCGGGCCATGGCGGCCTCCTTTTCCCGGCGGGCCATCTCTGCGAGGAGTTTGTCTATGTTGGCCGCCGAATCCCGCTCCGGGCCGGCGTAGCGGGCCGTTTCCACGCCCGGGGCGCCGCCCAGGATGTCCACCTCCAGGCCGGTATCGTCCGCAAAACAATTGAGTCCGGTGCGTTCGTAGATGAACTGGGCCTTCTGCAGGGAATTGGCCCGGATGGTGGTGCCGGTTTCGGGAATCTCTTCCGTAATGCCGGCTTCTTCGGGGGTGATCAGTTGGTATTTTTTCCCCAGTATCTCTTGGGCTTCGCGGATTTTGCCGCGGTTGCCGGTGGCAAATATCAATTTCGTCATTTCTCTCTGTCTACTAAAAAACCGCTGCAAAGATAGCACTATTTTTGCTAACTTTGCCCCCGTATGAAACGATTCAAGCTTATCGGGGCCGCTCTGCTGGCCTTTTGCGTAACGGCGGGCGCCCAGTCCAGGAACTTCACCATGGGCAAATGGGTGGAAACGCATACCGCCATCCTGCGGGAACTCAGCCGCACGTATGTAGATTCTTTGGAAGTGGGCCGCATCGAGCGCGCCGGCATCGACGCCATGCTGGAACAGCTGGACCCTTATACCGTGTTCGTCCCGGAAGAGGAGCAGGAAGATTTCCAGATGATGCTCACCAGCTCCTACGGGGGCATCGGGGCCATCATCTACAAGCCGGACGTCAACGGCAATGTCATTATCAATGAGCCCTATGAAGGCTCGCCGGCGGCCCGGGCGGGGCTCCGCTGCGGGGACGAGATCCTGCAGATAGACACGCTGTCCACCCATGGGCTCACCAGTTCGGAGTCTTCGGAGAACATGCGCGGGAAGCCCGGCACCACCGTGGTGTTCAAGGTCAAAAAGCTCCGTGCCGGCTCCCTCTGGAAGGCCGGGGAGGTGATAGAGGTGCCGGTGGTGCGGGAGCGGATCGTCCTTCCTTCCATCGAATATGTGGGCATGCTCAATGAGCAAGACGGTTACGTGATGCTGGGCAAGTTCACGGACGGCGTCGGGCAGGGCATCCGGGACGCCTTCAGCGAGCTTAAACAGCAGGGAATGAAGCGTTTCGTGCTGGATTTGCGGGGAAATGGCGGCGGTCTTCTCTCGGAGGCGGTGAACATTGTCTCGCTCTTCGTGCCCAAGGGCTCGGTGGTGGTGACGGCCAGGGGCCGCGCCCGCCAGCGGGAGACGGTGTACCGCACTTCCACGGATCCGGTAGACACCCAGATCCCCATCCTGGTGCTGGTGGATTCCGGTTCCGCATCGGCCTCGGAGATTGTTTCCGGCGCCCTGCAGGACTATGACCGGGCCACCATCGTGGGCACGCGCACTTATGGGAAGGGCCTGGTGCAGGGCATCCGTCCGCTTCCGTACGGCGGTCAGCTCAAGGTGACTACGGCCAAGTACTACACGCCTTCGGGCCGGTGCGTGCAGGCCATCGACTATTCCAACCGCAAGGAAGACGGCAGCGTGGGGGCCATTCCGGATTCCCTTACGCACGAATTCTCCACCACCCACGGCCGCAAGGTGCGGGACGGGGGCGGCATCACCCCGGACTTTGAGGTCAAGCCCCACAAGTACTCCCGGCTCACCTACTCGCTGGTGCTCGGCGGCATCGTGGAGCAGTATGCGCTGCATTATGTGCAGAACCACGCGTCCATTCCGGCTCCCGCAGATTTCCATTACAATGAGTATGAAGACTTTGTGGACTTTGCCAAAGACAAGGAATTTGACTATCGTTCCTCAGCCCGGGCGCTCTTTGACCAGATGAAGGAGACGCTCAAGGAAGACGGTCTCACGGAGACGGTTTCGGAAGAGCTTGACGCCCTGGAGAAGTCGCTGGACATGGACAAGGTCACGTTCCTCCATCTCAAGAAGGCAGAGATTGTGCCCTTCATCGAGGAAGAGATTGCCGCGCGCTATTACTTCCAGCGGGCCGGCATCGAGATGCGCCTCCGCTACGACGAGCAGCTTCACGAGTCCCTTCGCCAGCCCGCCATCAGCTGGTAACCTTCTTTCCCCCGGGCCAGGTCCCCGGCTCGCCCGAGCCAGGCAATGAGCAAAAATGGCCGAAAATGCTTGATGAGTGGCTCAACCAAGCCAGACGATAAGCGAAAACGGCCCTAAATGCTTGATGCGTGGTTCGCTTGGGCCAGGTCCCGGCTCGCCAGAGCCAGCGCGTATTGCAAGCGAAGCGTCCGTCATGCCGACGGGCGCTTTCGTCATCGATACCCCCGCGGCCGGTTCATTACGCGTTTTTGGCGATTTTCGCGTAATGAGTTGCCCCCGTGGCCGGTTCATTACACGTTTTTGGCGATTTTTGTGTAATGGGTTGCCCCCGCGGCCGGGCCATTACGCGTTTTTGGCGATTTTTGCGTAATGAGTTGCCCCTGCGGCCGGTTCATTACGCGTTTTTGGCGTTTTTTGCGTAATGAGTTGCCTCCGCGGCCGGTTCATTACGCATTTCGGGCCGATTTTGCGTAATGGAACCACCTTTTTCGTATCTTTGCAGGAAAGCCACATGCATTATGATTTCCGAAGCCATCATCGGCCAGGCCATTAAGGACCTGTTCGCCCATATTCAATTCCAGGCAGAACCCGCCGGGCTCTACGACCCGCTCCGCTATATGGTGGGCATTGGCGGAAAACGGCTGCGTCCGCGCCTGTGCCTCACTACCTATGGTATTTATTCCCAAGAACTTACGCCTTCCATCCTGGAGCCGGCGGCGGGGCTGGAAGTGTATCACACCTTCACGCTCATCCACGACGACATCATGGACCGCTCCCCGCTCCGGCGCGGCCATGAGACCGTGTGGAAGAAGTGGTCGGAAGACACGGCCATCCTCAGTGGAGACGTTATGTGCGTGGACGCGTACAAGCGCATAGCCATGGCCCCGGCCGCCGTGCTGCCGCAGGTGCTGGAACTGTTTTCCCTCACGGGTTCGGAAGTCTGCGACGGTCAGCAGATGGACATGGAATTTGAAAAACGCCGCTCCGTGTCCATGGAAGAATACATGCAGATGGTGGGCCTCAAGACGGGGGTCCTGATTGCCTGTTCCGCGCAGATGGGCGCCTTGATTGGCGGCGCAGACCCTCATAGCCAGCAGTGCATCTACGACTATGGATACAACCTTGGCCTCGCCTTCCAGGTGGCCGACGACTACCTGGATGCATATGGCGACGCGGCTGTGTTCGGCAAACCCATCGGCGGGGATATCCTGAATGAAAAGAAGTCCTGGCTCACCGTGAAGGCGGTGGAACTGGGCGCCGCCGGCATGGAGGAGGCGCTGGCCGCCCCGGCCGTCACGGAAGAGGAAAAGGCGGCCAAGATTGCCCGCGTCAAGGCCCTCTATAACAGCGTGGGCGTGGCGGATGCCGCCCGGGAATGCATTGCCGAACTGTCCGCCCTGGCCATCCGCAAGGCCGCCGGTGCAGAGATGGACGCCCCGGGCCTCGACACCCTCAAACGTTTCGCAGACAGCCTCGTAGGCCGTACAATGTAGGAGCCATGGACAGGAAGGAACTGGAAATCATGGCGCCGGCGGGCAGTTTCGACTGCCTCATTGCGGCCATCGAAGGCGGAGCGGACTCCGTGTATTTCGGGATCGGCCATCTGAACATGCGTTCGCATTCGGCCAACAACTTCCAGAAGGAAGACCTGCCGGAAATCATGCGCATCTGCCGTGCCTATGGCATCAAGGCTTACATGACGCTGAACATCACCCTGTACGGGGAAGACCTGCAGGCGGCCTACGATACCCTGGACAGGGCCAGGGAGGCCGGGGTGGACGCCATCATCGCATCGGACATGGCCGCCATCCTCTACTGCCGCCGGATAGGGCTGGAGGTACATATTTCCACCCAGCTCAGCATTTCCAACGTGGAGGCGCTCCGCTTTTACGCGCAGTGGGCCGATGTAGTGGTGCTGGCGCGGGAACTCCGGCTGGACCAGGTGAAGGCCATCCACGAGGCCATCGTGCGGGAGCAGATCAAAGGGCCTTCCGGGCAGCTGGTACGCATTGAGATGTTCGCCCACGGGGCCTTCTGCATGGCCGTTTCGGGGAAATGCTACCTTTCGCTGGCAGCCTATGGGGAAAGCGCCAACCGGGGCGCCTGCATGCAGGTCTGCCGCCGGGGCTATCTGGTCACGGACTACGAAACCGGCAACGAAATCCACGTGGACAACAAGTACCTGATGTCGCCCAAGGACCTCTGTACCATAGAGTTTGTGGATAAATTCATAGAGGCCGGCGTGAAGGTATTCAAAATCGAAGGCCGCGCGCGCAGTGCGGACTATGTAAAAATAACGGCCGAATGCTACCGGCAGGCGGCCGATGCCGTGGCGGACGGCCGTTATTCGCCGGAAATGGGCGCCGCGCTCAAGGAGCGGCTCGCCACCGTTTTCAACCGCGGCTTCTGGGACGGGTACTACCTGGGCGCCAAAATGGGCGAATGGAGCGCCATCTACGGCTCCCACGCCACCCGGCGCAAGACCTATGTGGGTAAGGTAACCAACTGGTTCAACAAGATTGGCGTAGTGGAAGTGCAGGTGGAGGCCACGGACCTCCATGCGGGGGACGATGTCCTTTTCATCGGCCACAAGACCGGCATCCTGGAAATGAAGGTGGAGGACCTGCGGGTAGACCTCAAACCCGCCGCCCTGGCCCCGCAAGGGGTCCGCTGCTCCATTGCCGTGCCGCTGGACCAGATGCCGGTGGACCTGGTGAACCAGAACCCCGAAATGGAGCCGGGCGAGCGCCTGCATCCCCGCCGGGGCGACAAAGTATTCATCTGGCAATAACTAACCTTTGACGATATGAAAATCTTCCAGAAGTGGGCGCAGTCGAGCCTGGTCCTCCGCATCGCCATTGGCCTTGTCATCGGTGCCGTACTGGGGCTCACCCTTCCCGGATGGCACTGGATAGGGATTCCCGGCACCCTCTTCGTGGGCGCCCTCCGGGCCATCGCCCCGGTGCTGGTGGCCATCCTCGTGGCCGCCTCCATCGCCCGGGCGAACGGCGGGCTGGGGCCGCGTTTCCGGACGGTCATCGCCCTGTATATGGTGAGCACCCTTGGCGCCGCCCTGGTGGCGGTGGCCGGCAGCACCTTCTTCCCCGTCACCCTGCAGCTGCAGGACGTGGCGCAGGGGAGTGCCCCCAGCGCCCTTTCCGACGTCCTGAAGAACTTGCTGGCCAATCTGGTGGCCAATCCCATCCAGTCCCTCGCGCAGGCGAACTACATCGGCATCCTTTTCTGGAGCATCCTGCTGGGCCTGGGCCTCAAGCGCTTCGCTTCCCGGGAAACCATCCGGATGGTCTCGGACCTGGCCGAAGTGGTGTCCCTCATCGTCAAGTGGATCATCCAGTTTGCCCCGTTCGGCATCCTGGGCCTGGTATTTACGGCCGTCTCCGAAAACGGCCTGGAAATCTTCACCACCTACGGCAAACTCATTCTCCTGCTGGTGGGCTGCATGCTTTTCAACACGCTCATCCTGAATCCTTTGTGGGCGTTCATCGCCTACCGGAAGAACCCTTATCCGCTGCTGTGGAGCTGCCTCAAGGAGAGCGGATTCAATGCCTTCTTCACCCGCTCTTCGGCGGCCAACATTCCCATCAACATGGCCCTTTGCAAAAAGCTGGGCCTGGACGAGGACTTCTATTCGGTGAGCATCCCGCTCGGGGCTACCATCAACATGAACGGCGCTGCGGTCACCATTACCGTGATGACCCTGGCGGTAGCCCACACCGTGGGCGTGGAAGTGGGATTCGTGACGGCGCTGCTGCTGAGCGTCATCGCCACGCTGGGGGCCTGCGGCGCTTCAGGCGTGGCCGGCGGTTCGCTGCTGCTCATCCCCCTGGCCTGCTCATTCCTTGGCATCGGCAATGACATTGCCATGCAGGCCGTTGCCGTGGGCTTCATCATCGGCGTGGTGCAGGATTCCGTGGAAACGGCCCTCAACTCCAGTGCCGACGCCTTCTTCACCGCCATCGCCGACCTCCGCGGCCGTAAATAATGCCCTTTGCGGTTCAGCTGGCCCCAGGAAGCGGGGACCTGGCCCAAGTGAGCCACTCATCAAGCATTTTTGGCGTTTTTTGCTGATTGTCTGGCTCGGGTGAGCCACTCATCAAGCATTTTCGGCCATTTTTGCTCATCGCCTGGCCCGGGCGAGCCACGCATCAAGCGTTTTGGGCCGATTTTGCTTATCGTCTGGCCCGGGGAAGCGGGGACCTGGCCCAAGTGAGCCACTCATCAAGCATTTTTGGCGTTTTTTGCTTATCGTCTGGCTCGGGCGAGCCACTCATCAAGCATTTCGGGCGTTTTTTGCTGATTGTCTGGCTCGGGGAAGCGGGGACCTGGCCCGAGTGAGCCACTCATCAAGCATTTTGGGCGTTTTTCGCTTATCGTCTGGCTCGGGGGCGCCGGGACCTGGCCCAACAAGCCGCCACCTTATAAGCTGAGCGTGCCGCCGCGGTAGAATTCTACCAGGCGGGTCTGGAAGAGGTATTCGTAGGTGGCCTGCACGGAGTCTGAACGGGCTTTCACCAGACGGTTGCGGGCTTCGTTGAATTCGGTGATGGTGGCTTTGCCGTTTTCGTATTTGGCCTGGGTGAGCGTGAAGGCATCTTCGGCCGCGGCGGAGGCTTCCAGGGAGGCCTGGTACTTGGCTTCGGAGGCCACGGCTGCATTCCACGCCTGCTGGATTTCCTTGTAGAGGTTCTGCTTGGCGCGCTGGAGCTGCAGCGCCTGGTTCTGCTGGTTCAGCCGGGCGCTCCGCACCTGGTTCCGCGTGGAAAAGCGGTTGAAGATGGGGATGCTGAGCGAGAGGCCCACGTACTGGCTGAAGTTGTTGTTCAGCTGGTCCCAGAAGCCCTGCGTGCCAAAGCTGGTGTAGTAGTTGGTGCCCGCGCCGCCGCTCAAAGAGAGCGAAGGCAGGTAGCCGCTTTTGGCGATGGCGATGTTCTTTTCCGTGGCGTCGAGCCGGATCTGTTCGGCACGGATGGCGGGGCGAACCGCTACCGCATCGGCATAAATATCGTCCGGCAGGCCGATATACAGGTTCTCCAGCCGCACCGAAGGACGCGCAATCTCAAAGCCTTCCCAGTAGGGGAACTCCAGCAGCTGGGCCAGGTCCAGGAGCGAGTTCCGGACATTGTTCTGCGCCTGGACGAGCGTGACGCGGCTCTGTGCCAGCGACGCCTTCTGCTGCGACACTTCGGCCGCCGAGGCCTTCCCGGAGTCGAAAAGTCCTTGCAGGCGCACCACCTGGAGCGAGTCGATGGCAAGCTGCTCGCGGGCCACGTCGCAGATTTCGTAGTTGTAGAGAATCTGGACATAGGCTTTCGCCACCTGTACGCGGATATCGTCCCGGGCCTTCTCCAGGTCTGCCGTGGCGGCCTCCAGGTTCAACTTGGCCAGCTGGATGCGATTGGGCGTAGCCAGGCCGTCGAAAAGGGTCATGTTCGCCCCCAGCGAGAAGCCCGTGGAAGAGGAGTTGCCGCTTTCGTAGGTATTGTTCCCGCCGATACCGCGTCCGAAACTCCAATTCTGGCTGGCAGAGGCGTTTACGCCCGGAAGCCAGCTCATGCGGGCGGTGTTTTCGTCAATTTTCCGGTTCTCCAGGGAAAGCTCCTGCTGGGCCACCGTGAGGTTGTGGTCCATGGCCCAGGAAATGCACTGGCGGAGGTCCCAGGGATGCGACAGGTCCGGCAGGGAATCCGCCGGGGCCTGCAGCAGGGTGAGGGCAATCATCAAAAGTGCTTTCATGGCTTACTTCTTAACGGTGGTGATAATCTGCGGTCCGCGGACGGTCTCCCCGAGGGAAAGGCCGCTGCGGATTTCGATGGTGACGCCGTCGGAAAGGCCCGTTTCCACGTCGCGGCGGGCGTAGCTGCCGTCGGCCTCCTTCACAAAGACATAGGTCTTTTCCCCTTCATACTGGATGGCGCTTTCCGGGATGGTGAGCACCTCATGCGCTTCCTGCAGCACAATCTCGGCATTGGCGCTGTAGCCGCTGCGGATGGTGACATCGGCCGGAACTTTCACGGAAGCCTTGATTTCGAAGAGGTTGGTGCCGTTGGATTCCGTGGCCTTGGGGGCGATGTACTCCAGTGCCGCGTCGAAGTGCAGGTCCTGCAGGGCGCCCACGCTGATGCGGACGGGAAGGCCTATGTGCAGGCGCCCCACCTCCGTCTCGTCAATGTTGCCGTCGAAGATGAGATCGTCCATATTGGCCACCGTGGCGATGGTGGTGCCGTCGTTGAAAGTGTTGGACTGGGTTACCGAATTACCCACCTTCACCGGGACGTCCAGGATGAGGCCGGCGATGGTGGAACGGATGAGCGTGGTACTGCCGCTCTTGTTGGAGGACGATACGCCGTCCCGCACAATCTCCAGGGTTTCCTTGGCAATGGCGTGCTCTTCCTTGGCCTGCTGGAGGGCCTGGCGCACCTGCTCGTAGGCTTCGGCGCTCACCAGCTGCTGGTCGTAGAGCTTCTTCTCGCGGTCGTAGTTGGTCTGGGCCTGCTTGAGGTTCACCTCGGAGAGGCGCACCCGGCTCTGGGCGCTGGAAAGCTGGTTCATGTCGGGGATGACCTTGAGCTTGGCAATCACCTCGTTCTGCTGCACCGTCTGGCCGGCTTCCTTGTAGAGCTCCGCCACGATGCCGCTGATCTGGGGCTTGACGTTCACTTCGTCCCGGGGCTGGATTTTGCCCGTCACCACGGTGCTTTTGGCAATGTCGCCCATGGCGGGGGTGAGCTCCTGGTACTGGGCCTCCTTGGGCCGCGAGCGCTGGAACAGGTAGGCAAACGTGCCGATAAAAATGAGCGCCACCAGCGTCACCAGTAAAATCTTTCCGAATTTTTTCATATAACTGACTGCTTTTATATTTCTGTTGATAGATTCTTCGCTTCGCTCAGAATGACAGGGGATTGCATGACAAATGCTTGTATGACAGGTGCTTATTCATCCCGCATGGCGTCTACGGGTTTTATCTGCATGGCGCGGGAGGCGGGCATGAGCCCGGCCACCACGCCCAGTACCGTGAGCAGGAGCGCCGCCATGACCGCGGTCCCGAAAGGCACCTGGAAGGGCGCCTTGAGGATGCCGTCGGTGGTCATGGCCAGCTCCACCCCCGAGAGGATGAGGACGCTGAACACGATGCCCAGCATGCCGGCTACCAGCGTGAGCACAATGCTTTCGGAGATGATCTGCCCCAGGATCTGGCGCGGCGTGGCGCCGATGGCCCGCCGGATGCCAATCTCCGTGGTGCGTTCCTTCACGCTCACCATCATGATGTTGGACACCCCGATCACCCCCGCCAGCAGCGTTCCCAGGCCGATGAGCCAGATAAGGAAGTTGATGCCTTTGAACAGGTTGTCGATGATGCCGAAGATGAGCTGGGTGTTCAGCAGGAACAGGGCCTGTTCGTCCGTAGGGTCTATGTAGTGCGCCCGGGAAACCACCTCCCGCACCCGCGGGGTGACGTCGCTCATGGTGATGCCTTCCTTGGCGGTGAAGCACATCAGATGCACCGTATTCCCCAGGTTATAGGCCCGCTTGGCCAGGTTGATGGGGATGGAGACGGCGTCGGTCGCCCGGCCGTTGATATTGATGCCGTTGCCTTCCTTCCAGTCCACGCCTATCACGCTGTAATAGTTTCCGTCTATGCGGATGCGCTTCCCGCAGGGGTCGCCTCCCTCCGGGAAGAGGTTCTCATAGACGCGTTTCCCAATTACGCAGACTTTCCGTTCCTGGGCATTGTCGGCGTCGTTGAGGTAGCGGCCGTACATGAGTTCGGGGGTCTCGATCTTGGCGTAGTCCGCCCGGACGCCTTTCACCACGGCGCGGGAGTAGTCGTTGTCGTCGCGGCTGACGCTTTTGCCCCAGAGCGAAACGGTGGGGGAGATGGTCTCCAGTTCGGGAACCAGGTTCCGCAGGCGGTCTACGTCTGCATATTCCAGATTCCAGGAACGGCCTTTCTTGAAGCCTTTGTAGGGCTTGGAAGTATTGCTGGTGGCAATGATGCAGGTGTTCTGCGCAAAGCCGTCGAAGTTATTGATCAGCAGCTGCTTGAGGCCTTGCCCGCCGCCGGTGAGGAGCATGAGCATGAAGATGCCCCAGAAGACGCCGAAGCCGGTGAGGAGGCTCCTGCTGCGGTTCCGGAGGATGCTGTCCAGGATCTCGCGGAAAGTATCTGTATCAAACCACTTTTTCATTCGGCACGAAGAGCTTCTATGGGTTTGACACGGGCCGCCTTCCAGGCGGGGATGATGCCGGCGAGGGTGCCGGCTACGATCAGCAGGAGTGTGGCTTCCAGCGCCACGTCCAGCCCTACGGTGGGATTGACCAGCATGCGGATTTCTTCCATGCCGATGTTAACGGCCCGCTGGCCCACCGTCTTGTCCATGATCTGGCAGGCAATCATGCCGAGGAGCATGCCCACATAGCCGAAGATGGAGGTGATGACCACGCTTTCCGCAATGATGAGGCTGAGGATGTTGCGGGGTTTCGCGCCGATGGCCTTACGGATGCCGAACTCGTGCGTCCGCTCCTTGACAGTGATGAGCATGATGTTGGAGACGCCCACGATGCCGCTCACCAGGGTGAGCAGGCCCAGGATCCACAGGGCGATGCGGATGATGCGGGAGGCCTTGTTCATCTCCAGGTTGTCCGTATAGCCGTTCCGGATCCATAGGCCGCGTTCATCGTCCGGGGCAATATCGTGCATCTGCTTGAGAACGTCCGTGTACTCTTTCTCGAAGGCTTTGTGCTCTTCCAGCGTTTCCGGACCCCGGATGCTGAAGCCGATGCTTTCTATCTTGTCGGAGCTGTCGTACGTTCCCTTGTAGGTGGTGTAGGGGATGGCGCAGATGCGGATGAAATCCCGTTCGTCTGTCTGGTAGAGGCCCACCACGCGGAAGGAGATGGGGCCGGCCTGGATCCATTGTCCCACAATGGCTTCCGGCTGGCGGGGACTGAGTTCCTTGGCCTGGGCCATGCTCAGGACCATCACTTTCCGGCGTTCCCGGAGGTCTCCCTCGTTGAGGAAGCGGCCGGCGGCTATCTTGCGTTTGTTCTGTTCGAAGTAGCCGGGCGTGACGCCGGCCACCGCGCCGCTCACGGTGAGGCCGTTCAGGGTGAGGGTGACGGTCTTGTTCGAGGTTTCCGGGGTGACGTCGTAGATGGTGCCTTCCCACATGGGACCGTCGGTGTAGTTCACGTCCCGCTGGTCCAGCTGGATGAGGCGGCCTTCCTTATAACCGTTGTAGGGCTTTGAAGTACGCCAGCCTTCCACGTGGATGCTCTGGGAAATGAAGTCTTCCATGTTGCCCATGAAAGAGTTCATGAGGCCGTTTCCCGCGCCCAGCAGGGCTATCAGGAGGAAAATGCCCCAGCTCACCGCAAAGCCCGTGAGGGCCGTGCGGAGCTTGTTGTTCCTCAGGGAGCTGAATATTTCGCCGAAGAGTTCGCGCATGGGTTTATTTCATAAGGGGACCGCCCCAGGCGTCGTGCCGGATATTCTCTTCTATCTGGCCGATGACCCCGTCCTTGATGTGGATGATCTTGTCGGTCTCGTTGGCCACGCCGCTTTCGTGGGTGACCACGATGATGGTCATCCCTTCCTCTTTATTGAGCTGCTTGAGAAGCTGCATCACTTCCACGCTGGTCTTGGAGTCCAGCGCGCCGGTGGGTTCGTCCGCCAGGATAATCTGCGGTTTGGTAATGAGGGCCCTGGCGATGGCCACGCGCTGTTTCTGGCCGCCGGACATCTCGTTGGGGAAGTGGCCCGCCCACTGGGTGAGCCCCAGTTTTTCCAGATACTCCATGGCCAGTTCCTGGCGGCGTTTGCGGGGGACGCCCTGGTAGTACAGCGGAAGCTCCACGTTCTCTACGGCCGTTTTGAAGCTGATGAGGTTGAAGCTCTGGAACACGAAACCG
>JAEEGL012605730.1_pt1 | contig 94930 bp, 74 predicted proteins | sample 9134231 | NCBI WGS metagenome assembly JAEEGL01 (sample SAMN16246548, study PRJNA631951) | gut metagenome | biome: gut microbiome; feature: rumen; material: fiber-attached | host: Bos | place: Iran: Karaj | collected 2018-10 | reverse complement strand
TCCTCCACGTTCTCCCGCAGCGCGCCGTCCAGCTCCTCGCGGGTGTAGCCCAGCAGCGTGGCGAAGCGGGGGTCCATGGAGAGGTCCTTGAGGTGGTTGAGGCCGGAGAAGACCGACAGCCTCGTGAGCTTGGTCACGCCGGTCATCATGAGGAAGCGGATCTTCTCGGAGTTGCTCTTGAGCTTCTCGTAGAAGTCGTGGAGGACCGACCGCGCGCGGTGGAGCGTGGGGAGGTCGTCCAGGAACTTGGCCACCGGCTCGTCGTACTCGTCGATGAGCACCACGATCTGGCCGGTGGGCGACTTCTCCGCGGCCGCCTTGATGAACTCCTCGAAATTGGACGCCACGCCCATGGCGGCGTCATAAGGACACGTCACCTGCTCGCAGAGCGATTGCGTCAGTTTCGCCAGCGAGGTCTCGAACTCGTCGAAGGTCGTGCCGTTGGCGCTGGACATGGTGAAGCTGTAGACGGGATGGCGCCGCCTCTCGTCCCAGCACTCCCATGGCAATGTGTCGAGGGCAAGGCCCTTGAAAAGCTCGCGCCGCCCCTCGAACATCGCCTGAAACGTGCTGATCATCAAGGACTTGCCAAAGCGCCGCGGCCGCGAGATGAAATACTGCGCGTCCGTCTTGGGTATGGCCAGCTCGTAGAGCAGCGCCGTCTTGTCCACGTACTTTCCCTCCCCTTCAAGAATGAGCTTGGGAAAGTCGTTAGTCCCTGTGGTGAGCTGTTTTATGGCGGGCTTCTCGTCCATGTCGTGCCTCCTTGGCGTTGTCGGCCTATTGTCATATATCGACAATACTATAATGCAACATATTGAAACCTCCAGCGAGACAGCGGCGTCAGCAAGTCGGCGACGACCTACCCCCGCTGCAGGGCAGGACAAACAGAACAAAAGGAACCCAAAACATCTGTCCCATCCATCCCATTTCTCCCCTCGGCAGCCCTGAAACATATTGCATTTTTTGCAATATCCATGAAAATTTTGCCCCTGTGGAGGCCGTTTCACGACAAAGACGAAAATTCGCCGCCGCAAGCCGATTTTTGCCTTGTTTTTTCAGAACAATGGCCGTTACGGCCACTGGAGCGCGTTTTATGGCATGGTCTCCCTATTCAGGTATATTAATACCTAAAATGCATAATGCCCCTGCCAGGCCCATTTAAACGCGTTTCCGCATTCCCCTGTTTGGTGGAACCACGCCCATCTGGGAGCTTGCAACATTGCAAAGAATGCAACATTAGTGCATCTCGCGAAATGCAGGGCCCAGGACATGAAAGGCGATGACTCGATTAACACCAAATGGGGAGGCATCACAAAAAACGCAAAAATCGTCACAAATTTCCTTTTGTCCTCTTGCATTTCCCCTAAAACATTTGTATAATTATGATATGCCTTTTGGGTTTGCCTCCTTTCGTCGTTCCCCGAGTAAAAAATTCGGGGGGGTAAAATTTGAATGCAAAAATTGAAAGGAACTGAATCATGAAAAAACAATTCACGCTCATCGAACTGCTCGTCGTCATCGCCATCATCGCCATTCTCGCAGGCATGCTGCTGCCGGCTCTGGCCAAAGCCAAACAGAAGGCCATGGCCGTCAACTGCACATCCAATGTCCGCGGCTCCATGGAGTCCATGCTTCTGTATGCGGACGACTTCTCCGGCTGCATCATCCGAAACATGAACGTCCCGCGTGTCTATAATGGCGAAGTCTACTCCAACGGCGAGTTCTACGCCTCCTGGGCTTTCATTCTCATGACGACAGGCTACATCGAGCCCGACTCCCGCATCGTCACCTGCCCGCTCCACACCACCTACAAGGACATCACAACGAACCCCTGCGCCACCTATGGCTGCGTCGCCTGGTTTGAAGTCAAGAGCTCCGTGAACAAGGAAGTTCAAAATCCGCGCACCATTTATCTGGAGTCCTACAACTTCAAGAATCCCGCCAGCTTCATTCTCTACGGGGACACCTATTATGCAGTGAAAGCCTCTCCGTGGGTCAACGCCTGCCTGACGTCGGGCCAGAACTACCAGTACCAGATGGTCCACAACGAACGCTGCAACATCGCGTTCGCCGATGGCCATGTGGCCTCCTGCAACGGCAATGACCTGCTCGCCGCCGCCAAAAAGATGGAATTGAACACGGTCGCCAACGGCGTCTACTTCTACGACCAGGCCGCCTCCGTGGTGGTCAATTTCCGCTAAGCCTTGTAATACAAAGGGGTTGCACTTTTGAAAGGGAAGTGCAGCCCCTCTCTGTCCTATTTGGCACCCTCTATAGGGTGCATTTGCGTTTTTTCATAACTATTCATATGAACAGCTCTCCGCTGCCATGCGCTGACAGGGCGGAGGGCAACCAAGGAGTCAACATGAAAAAGAGCCTGCTTCTTCCCTGCATTCTGCTGGCCTCGTCCGCCCTCATGGCCCAAGAAGTCCTGACCATCGGCAACCGAAGAGAATGCTTCTTTGACAACTATCTGCTGGACAAGGGGATGACCAGCGCCGAGCTGCTGCTGCACCATCCTGTCTACCGGGGTTCCGTGCTGATCCACGACGCTCCATGGGAAGGCGCTGGCTGCAATTACCATAACCTCTTCTTCGACGACGCCTACAAGGGCATCGAGGGAAAGAACGAAAAGGGCACCTACCGCCTGTACTATCTCGGCTGGCAGACCAACAGCGGCGCCCCCAACGCCATGCCGGGTCACGGCATCGTGGCCTGCTACGCGGAAAGCCCCGACGGCATCAACTGGATCAAGCCGAACCTCGGCTACATCGAATACAACGGCAACAAGGACAACAACATCGTCCTGAAATCCAATTTCAACCACAAAGGCGACATCGACAATTTCATGGTCTTCCGGGACGACAATCCCGCCTGCCCTCCCGAGTCCCGCTACAAGGGCATCGGCGCGGGCGCCGGCGGCCTCCGCTGCTATAACAGCACGGACGGCATCCACTTCACCGAGGGGGACGTCATCACCAACAAAGGCGCCTTCGACTCTCTGAACGTGGTCTTCTGGGACGCCGTGGCCGGCCTCTACCGCGGTTACATCCGCGGCTTCCACAACACCTCCAACCCCCGCATCAAGAACCCCATCCGCGACATCTCCTACATCGAGTCCAAAGACTTCGTGACCTGGACCAACCCCAAACTGCTGTCCTTTGACGACGGCGAGGACATCCCGCAGTACACCAACGTGGTCTCCCCCTATTTCCGCGCACCTCACATCTACATCGGCTTTCCCTCCCGCTACATCGAGCGCTTCGGATGGAACGGCAGCTTCGAGGAGCTCGGCGGCAAACAGTTCCGCCAAAACCGCATGAAGCTCCACCCCCGCTTTGGGCTGACCATCACGGACTGCACCTTCATCGTCTCCCGCAATGGACAGAACTTCCACCGCTTCTGGAATGCCTTCATGCGACCTGAAATGGAGAACAACATGAACTGGGTCTACGGCGACTGCTATCCCGCCCGCGGATTCGCCATCACCCCCAACTCCTATCCGGGCTGCCCCGAAGAGCTGTCCATGTACGCGCCCACCAACCATTGGATGGACGCACCCGCCCAGCTGAGCCGCTACACCATCCGCATGGACGGCTTCGCCTCCATCCACGCCGGCGCCAAAGAGGCCATCGCCACCACGAAAGTCCTCAAATACGAAGGGGAAAACCTGTACATCAACTTCGAGACCTCCGCCATGGGCTATCTCTTCGTGACGCTCATCGACGCCGCCGGCAAGCGCTTCGCCTCCTGCGAGACCTTCGGCAACACCTTGGACCGCAAGGTGGTCTTCGACAATCCGGAGGCCGTCAAGGCAAACATCGGCAAGCCCGTCACCATCGAGTTCCGCATGCGGGACGCGGACGTCTATTCCATGCAGTTCCGATAATTCCCCCCAAAAACCGCGCCGACTTTCCTATCTAATTGCACTGCAATAATTTATAGATAAAATTAATTCAAGGAGACGCCATGAACCGAAATCTGCTTTTTCCCTGCATCCTGCTGGCCTCGTCGGCTCTGATGGCTCAGGCGGTGCTGCCCATCGGCAACCGACGGGAATGCTTCTTCGACACCTATCTTCTGGACATGGGCATGACCAACGCCGAGCTGCTGCTGCATCATCCCGTCTATCAGGGCAGCGTCCTTGTCCATGACGCGCCGTGGGAAGGCAGCGGCTGCAACTACCACAACCTCTTCTTCGACGACGCCTACAAGGGCGTCGACGGCACCAACGAAAAGGGCACCTACCGCCTATACTATCTCGGCTGGCAAGCCCCTCCCCACGGCCCCGGCCATAAGCCGTGGCACGGCATCGTGGCCTGCTACGCGGAAAGTCCCGACGGTCTCCATTGGATCAAACCCACCACAGGCATCGAATTCGGCGAGCACAAGGAGACCAACATCGTCCTGAAGACCGATGTCAACCACACCGGCGGCATCGACAATTTCATGGTCTTCCGCGATGACAATCCCGCCTGCCCTCCCGAGGCCCGCTACAAGGGCATCGGCGTCGGCAAGGGCGGTCTCCGTTGCCATAACAGCGCGGACGGCATCCACTTCACCGAAGGGGACGTCATCACCAACAAGGGCGCCTTCGACTCCCTCAACGTCATCTTCTGGGATCCTGCGATCAACAGCTACCGCGGCTATATCCGCGGCTTCCATGCCACCACCAACCCCCGCATCAAAAGCCCCGTCCGGGACATCTCCTACATTGAATCGAAGGATTTCAAAACCTGGTCCGACCCCAAGCTGCTGACCTTCGACGACGGCGAGGACATTCCGCAGTACACGAATCTCATCTCCCCCTATTTCCGCGCGCCTCACATCTACATCGGCTTCCCGACCCGCTATATCGAGCGGCTGGGCTGGAACGGCAGCTTTGAGGAGTTGGGCGGCAAGGAGCTGCGGCAGTTGCGCATGAAGAATCTGGAGCCTCGGGAAGGGCTGACCATCACGGACTGCACCTTCATCGTCTCCCGCAACGGACAGGACTTCCACCGCTATTGGAACGCCTTCCTCCGCCCCGAAATGGAAAACGGCGCCAACTGGGTCTATGGGGACTGCTACCCCTCCCGCGGATTCACCGTCACGCCAAACACCTATCCAGGCTGCCCTGATGAATTGTCCATGTATGTGCCCACCAACCATTTGATGCAGGAGCCGGCTCAATTGAGCCGCTACACACTCCGCATGGACGGATTCGCCTCCCTCCACGCCGGCGCACGGGAATCCTATGCCACCACGAAGGTTCTGACCTACGAGGGCGAAAACCTGTACATCAACTTCGAGACCTCTTCCATGGGCTACCTCTTCGTGACGCTCATCGACGCCTCAGGCAAGCGCTTCGCCTCCTGCGAAACCTTCGGCAACACCGTGGACCGCAAGGTCGTCTTCGACGATCCAGAGGCCGTCAAGGCCAATGCCGGCAAGCCTGTCTCCATCGAGTTCCGTATGCGGGACGCGGACGTCTATTCCATGCAGTTCCGCTAATCACCCAAGGGGGGAATACACCTATCTTCTTGTTCCACAATGACTTACATAAAAGGTACCTAAAAGGCAACATGAACAGGAACCTACTTTCCCCCTGCATTCTTCTGGTCTCGACGGCCCTGATGGCCCAGGCCGTGCTGCCCATCGGCAGCCGGCGGGAGTGTTTCTTCGACACCTATCTTCTCGACATGGGCATGACCAGCGCCGAGCTGATGCTGCACCATCCCACCTACCGCGGCAGCGTCCTGACCCACGACGCGCCGTGGGAGGGCAGCTGCTGCAACTACCACAACCTCTTCTTCGACGACGCCTACAAGGGCATCGACGGCACCAACGAGAAGGGCACCTACCGCCTGTACTATCTCGGCTGGCAGACTCCGCCCCACGGCCCCGGCCACAAGCCCATGCACGACCTCGTGGCCTGCTACGCGGAAAGCCCCGACGGCCTCCACTGGACCAAACCCGTCACGGGAATGCCCTTCGGCGACATCAAGGACACCAACATCGTTCTGGCCCCACATGTCAACCACACGGGCTACATCGACAATTTCATGGTCTTTCGCGACGACAACCCCGAATGCCCTCCCGAAGCCCGCTACAAGGGCATCGGCTGTGGAGAGGGCGGCCTCCGATGCCATAACAGCCCGGACGGCATCCACTTCACCGAAGGGGACGTCGTCACCAGCAATGGCGCCTTCGACTCCCTCAACGTCATCTTCTGGGATCCGGCGATCAACAGCTACCGCGGCTACATCCGCGGCGTCCATGCCACCAACAACCCCCGCATCAAGAGCCCTCTTGACGATATCCGCGACATTTTATACATTGAGTCAAAGGACTTCAAGACCTGGACCGACCCCAAGCTGCTGGCCTTCGACGACGGCGAGGACATCCCAATGTACACGAACCTCATCTCCCCCTATTTCCGCGCCCCCCACATCTACATCGGCTTCCCCACCCGCTACACCGAGCGGCCAAGCTGGAACGGCAGCTTCGAGGAGCTGGGCGGCAAGGAGCCGCGGCAGCTGCGCATGAAGAACATGGAGCCGCGGGCAGGGCTAGTCATCACGGACTGCGCCTTCATCGTCTCCCGCAACGGGCAGGACTTCCACCGCTTCTGGGACGCCTTCCTCCGCCCCGAAATGGAGAACGGCTCCAACTGGGTCTACGGCGACTGCTATCCCTCCCGCGGCTTCGCCATCACGCCAAACACCTATCCGGGCTGCCCTGACGAGTTGTCCATGTATGTGCCCACCAACCACTTGATGCAGGAGCCGGCCCAATTGAGCCGCTACACTCTCCGCATGGACGGCTTCGCCTCCCTCCACGCCGGCACACGGGAGTCCTACGCCACCACGAAGGTCCTGACCTACGAGGGCGAAAACCTGTACATCAACTTCGAGACATCCGCCATGGGCTATCTCTACGTGACGCTCATCGACGCCGCCGGAAAGCGCTTCGCCTCCTGCGAGACCTTCGGCAACACCGTGGACCGCAAGGTCGTCTTCGATGATCCGGAGGCCGTCAAGGCCAACGCCGGCAAGCCCGTCTCCATCGAGTTCCGCATGCGCGACGCCGACGTCTATTCCATGCAGTTCCGATAGCCAGTTCGAGACAGTGTGGAATTCGGCGGGGAAGGCAGACCTTCCGCAGCACCTGTCTCACTGAAAGAAAAATGAAATAAAGTGCAATTTTGTCAAAATCGCCAGAAATGGCCGTTTTTGGGCCTTTTGCCAAAGGAGGTATTAATACACAGGGTTGGCCCTCAGACGCAAGGAAGGGCATCGTGGGGCCTCGCAACGGCCCCATGTCCTAAAAACAGGGGCTACAAACGCTCCTCCGGACGCGATTTTCGCCACTTTTGCCTCCTCTCACGGTTACATTCTAGCATTCATTTATTGCAATTCATTTACGGCCGCTGATGGGGCATTAATGGGGTTCTGAATAGATGTCCTTTGACAATGCTTGCACCATAGCGGATTAGGAAAGGAATCCATGTTCTCTGCAATCTTTCATCGGCCGCTGATGGCATTTTGCGTCTTGTCTTTCATAACTCTTTGTGCATCAATGACTTATGCACAAGAAGAAAACCTGTGGCCTGACTCCGGCTTTGAGGAGCTTGGGGTGGCGGTCGCCAATCCCCACGGCGGCACGAAGGCCGGCCGCTTCTCCATTGCCCGCAAGAACGTGCGGGACACCTATGAGCAGCGCCAGCTGGACGTGGAGCCCTTCGCTGTCTACGAGGCGACGGCGTTCGTCCGCCGCGACCCCGCCAGCAGCGGCTATGTCCAGGCCCTTTACGCCCACGGGTGGGACTCCTTCGAATGGAGCTTCATTTCATGGGTCGATGTTCCCGTCACGGACCAATGGACTCCCGTCGCCACCCGCATCAGCGTGCCGGACAACTCGGTCACCTTCAACGCTCTGGTCATCGGAAAAGCCAGTGGAGACGAGGCCGTCACCGCCTACATCGACGACCTGAGAATTGTCAAAATTCTCTCCGGAGAGGAGCACCTCCGCCAGCTGAGGCAGAAGGCGGCCGCCGACCTGACTGTGTCCGAATGCGAGATGCTTTCCCGTTACTGGCTGAAGGAGAACAGGTTAGACGAAATGGACAAACTGCGGCTCGCCACGCCCCATGACCAAGCGCGGGCGGACATCGCCTGCCTGCTGGCCCAAAAGGCCACGGCCGACCCCGCCGTCCAAAGCCTCCTCGTGGCGGACATGGTCTGCCACGGGGCCCTGGACCTCGCCTATGGCGAAAAGCGGCTTCAGGAGTTCTTCGAAGGCCTCTCCTTCCACGACGGCGCCATGGTCTGCATCGCGGCTATCCGTCAGGGAGGGGATGCGGAGTACGTCCAGCAGGCCGTCCAACAGTATCAGCGGTATCTTGGTTCGCCGGACACCTTCGCCTCCGCCGTGGAAATACAGGAGGCCATCCAGGCTCTTGACGCCGCCAAAGGCACCTTGACGGAACCGCAGGCGGCCGTTGGCGAAGAGCTTCTGAACACCCTGACGGAAAACGCGAAGGCCCTCCATGACACGCTGTTGGCCCAGAAGGGCTCCCGCGTCGTCACCATCAGCGGCATTCCCCTCGCCGCCGACGGCACGGCCATCGTCCTGCCGCAGGAGCCGACTCCCTCGGAACGGCACGCCGCCAAAGAGCTTCGCCGCTATCTGCACGCGGTCACGGGCCTTGAACTTCCCATCGTGAACGAGACCGCCCCGCTGCCGCCTCACGTCATGCTCATCGGCCGCAGCGCCAATGCGGCGGACTACGGCTTCGACGTGGACTACGCGAAACTGGGTCTGGAGGGCATCCACATCGAAAGCGCCAACGGCAACCTCATGCTAGGCGGCAACAAACGCGGTGTCGTCTACGCCGTCTACCGCTTTTTGGAGGAGTATCTGGGCTGCCAATGGTTCATGGCGGACTGCGAACGGATCCCCAACAGTGGTCGCGCCGACTTGGGGGACTTCCGCAAGGTCTATGTGCCTCCATTGGAGTACCGCGACACGGACTATACCGTCTGTCGCCCCACAGCCTTTGGCGTGCGCAATCAGCTCAACGGTCCCTATTCGCAGGCCGACGAGGCATGGGGCGGCAACATCAGCTACGGCGGCGGCTTCGTCCACACCTTCGAGCTGCTGATCCCGCCGGAGAAGTACGGGATGGACCATCCGGAGTACTTTTCGGAAATCAACGGAAAGCGTCTGGTCAACGGCTCCCAGCTCTGCCTCACCAATCCGGACGTGAAACGCATCGCGACGGAAACGGTCCTCCAATGGATCCGCTCCAATCCGGAGGCCACCATCTTCAGCGTCTCGCAGAACGACTGTGAGAACTACTGCACCTGCCCCGAATGCAGCGCCCTTGCCGAGAAGGAGGGCAGCCAGGCGGGCCCGCTGCTCCATTTCGTCAACCACATCGCCGACGCCGTGCGGGAACAGTACCCCGACAAGATCATCGACACGCTGGCCTACACCTACACCCGCAAGCCGCCGAAATTCGTGAAGCCGGCCCCCAACGTGTGCGTCCGCCTCTGCAGCATCGAATGCTGCTTCTCCCATCCTCTCGACGAATGTCCATCCAACAAGAGCTTCGTGGAGGATGTCGTCGGCTGGTCCAAAATCTGCAGGCGCCTCCACATCTGGGACTACGTCATCAACTACGCCCACTGCATCCAGCCCTTCCCCAACCTCCGCGTGCTCAAGTCCAACATCAATTTCTTCATAAATCACGGTGTGACAGGTATTTACGAAGAAGCGAACTTTTTCGGCGAGGGCGGCGAGCTTGCCGAGCTGCGCTCCTACTTGCTGGCCAAGCTGCTGTGGGACCCCTCCACCGACGACAAAAAGGCCATCGTGGACTTCACGGAGGCCTACTACGGCCCCGCCGGCGTCCACATCCGCGACTATCTGGACGTCATCCACACCGTCTGCGACAAGGACCTCCATGTAGGCATCTACGATCCGCCGGAGCACTATCTTGCGGACACGGCCATGCGCCAAAAGGCTGACGCCTGCCTCGCGAGGGCGAAGGATGCCGTGAAGGACGACCCGACCCTGCTTCAGCAGGTGGAGCTGGCCTCCCTGCCCATGCTCTACACCAACCTCCAGCTGGGGACTAGTCAGCTTCACCGTAGCGGTAACACGTTGAAAATCAATGGTGTGTCCAATGGAAAGAATCTGGAGGACTTCATCCGCATCGCCAAACGGGCGGGGGTCACCCATGTCGCCGAAGGCACCAGACTCAATGCATGGCTCGCCCAAAAACAGGCCATCGGATACAAGGAGGCTCTTGACATCATCACGCTGGAGTCCCCTTTCATGACTGTGGAGCTGCTGCCGACATTGGGCGGCCGCGTCTGGCGGGCCGTCCACAAGGCCAGCGGCCATGAGATTCTGCGGGTCGTGGGCGACAACGACAAAGGCTACACTCCCGACAATGGCGGCTATGAGGAATACAACACCGATGAATACCGCGGCGGCGGCTTTGGAGAGGTCTTCCAGGTGGTGGAGGCCACGTCCGACTTCGCCGTCCTCCGTTGTCAGTTCAAGGACGGCTCCGTCGCCACCCGCACCGTCTTCCTCCTTTCCGACCAGCCCGGATTCACGGTTACCACCCAATACAACGGCGTCTCGTCGATGGAGGCCCGCTGCTGCCGCAATCATCCGGAGTTCAATGTGCCGAAGTCCTCCGCCATCCTGTTCGTCAAGAGGGCCGACGGTACCTCCCGCGTCGATTTGAGTCGGCAGAGCGAAATTTGGATGCAGGAGGATGCGCTTCCCGTCGGCGAATGGGGCGTCCAGTTCCCCCTCAACGGCAAGACCGCCACGCTGACCTGCCGCTTTGACCCCGCGAATGTCAAGACCTGCTATGTCTATGTGGCTCCCGAAAAGGACTTCATTACCATGGAGGAGTGGACGAAGGAGCTTCCTCTGACGCCCGCGTCCGGCCCGCGCCTCTCCAACACGTATCTCTTTACGGTGGAGTAAGTGGTTGATAATTAGAAATTAGGAATTAGAAATTAGAAATTAGAAATGTATCTATTCAGAACCTTGATGGACAAAGAGAGCAGTTGCCATGGTTCAATTCAGCCCCAACGGGGCTGTGTTCCGCCGTCCCTTCGGGACTGACGCGAAAAGCAGCCATGAGTTCACAGAATCGCGTCCAAGTGTTTATCGATGGCGGCCTACATCTCGTAGATCGCGTCCAGACAAGCCTGGCCGAGGCGATCAATGTCCTCTTCCGTGACGGGACGGACAACCGGCTTGTTGTTTTTGTCCAGAAGAGGCTTGAAGGTCGTGTTTTCCAACGTCTCGTTGTCCTTGGTGACAATGGTCGTCTTGACGGGAACGGTAATGGGGCGCGTGACACCAACCAAATTCTTCTTGATGATGGGCGCCATGTCCTTCCATTCCTCCATGGAAGGATTATTCTTCACAATCGCCGCGATTTCACGGCCAATGCACTGATCCAGGTTCTGATCCGAGTTGTGGGTCGCCGCCTTGCTGAGCATGAACTCCGTAAGCGCGGTGGTCTTCCCCTCGATGCAGGGGGCGGCGCTGCCCAGTTCAGTTAAGTAGCCCTCCAAGTCATCGCTCTGCTCCGATTCGAAGTAGAGATCCAAAGATGTGGTCACAAAGGCCTGCATGGCCCGCCGCAGATAGTCCGTAATCTGCGTATCTGGTTCCGTCAAATCATCCATACGGGCGATTTTGCCATTGCCAAGGATGTTCTCCTGAATATGGAAGAGCTGTCCGGTCTTTTCCTGAACATAGTTTGTGACCATGGCAATGCTGGTCAACGGCTTCTGAGAGTAACTGCCCTTTATGCGATTATTCATGACGAAGGGGACGTTTTTGTCGTTGTCGCTGTCTTTGTCACTTGAATCATATTCAAAGTTCGTTTCAATCAAAGTATCCAAATCTTCCTCCATGAAGGTCATAAGCTTTTCGACCGCATCGAAATGCTGAAGGGCCCTGTCTCGAAGGTAAATCTTTGTCGGCTCAAGATCCAGGGCGGTGATTTTGGCCTTCACGGCGGCCATCTTGACTTTGTAGGTCTCATAATTGTATTCGCTCTTGCCCACTAGGGCGGCCTTGGTGAGAATGGCATTGATGCGGCGTTGGGTCAAAGGCTTGCCGCTGGCCACCTTCCCGCTGCCGTTGATCCCGAAGTCACCGCTTTTGAGCACATCGCTTCCAAGAATCTTCTCCAGTTGGGCCATGAACTCTCGGGAGAAGGAGACCTTGTCCCCATCCTTTTTCATGCCGGAGATGTTGAACGCCTCGCCGAGCGACCGCAACAGAGCAGTGCGCACTTCGTTGTTGGCCCGCTTCTCGTCCTTGGAGCGAAAGAACACACGAATGTCTTTCTTGTAAATGCCGCCTGACTTCAGTCCATCGCCGTCAAGATTGGCAATGGTGTTCTCGTTGTTGAACTGCGCGTTGCGGAAGATGTCAAGAGCCTTTGGATTGAATTCCACTCCCATGATATTCTGTTTCCCTTTTTGTTTGCAATTAAACTATTATTAATTCATAAGATACTTATTATCAACAAGATATGAATAGAACCGTTATGAGGGCTTCATCTCAAGGGTCTCGATGACACAGGTGTGGCGTCGCTGTCCAGGAGGCGCGTTGCGGTCATAACTGATGCCAACCAGAACCAGCGCCCCGCCATAACCCTGAAGCGCCTGTGGATAATTCCGCGCTTTGATTTGGGTGATGGCACCCTCCGCTTCCTGATTCCACTTCAACTCGATGAGCAAAGCGGGCCAATCGGAGTACTTCTTCGGCAAATAGACAATGTCCGCGTAGCCGACGCCTGCGGGAAGCTCCTCGAACTGTAGGTAGTTGTCCTTATAGGTGTAATAGGCCAGTTTGATGACAGCCCGCAGGCTGGCCTCGCGGTTGTAGTGCAGCGGAGAGCACTCCTCCGCGTGAATCTTCTCAATCTGCGCGGCCACAGCCTCCGCGTTGCCAAGGGCGGTGTCCATGAAGAGCTTGTCGCTCTCCGCCACACGGCGAACAGTCTCCGCATGGGTGACGTGGTGGATGGCCTGCGCGAACTCCTCGCGAATCTCCTCGTTGGGAATGCGCACCGTACCTCGTTCCGCATTGTAAGTCAGGTATCCCAAATGAGTTAGGGCCGTAAGGACATCATCGCGATTGGTGTATTTCTTCATGTCGTTTCGAAAAGTCAGCGTGTTCACGGGAGTCTCAATGCCCGCCAACAACTCAGCAACTGTCTTGCCCAACCCGCCAAAATCCAAGCTGATGTAGTCGATGAGGACGCTGGCGGCCGAGGTTTGTGACCAGTAGGAGTGAAAACTGCCGCTCTCAATGGCATGCATCACAGAATTGGGATTATAGACTTCCATGCCGCCGGGTAGGGAATAGCCGTCATACCATTTCTTCATCTCCGAAAACGGCAAATCGTGCTTTTCGCAAAGGGCCTGCACCTCCGGCTCCAAAAAGCCCACATAGGGCGCAAAGGCGCCCGGCTCTAAAACGGTGTATTCACGGAAGTTGGACATGGCGGACTGGGTGCCGTCCCGTCGGATGGGCAAGATACCAGTCATGTAGGCTGCCGCGAAAATCCGCTCTGTCATGCCCGTGTTCTTGAAGAGGCTATGGAGAAACTCCAAGTAGTCGTGGACGGCCGCGTCGTCCTTGGCCTCCCGAATAGGCGCGTCCCATTCATCGATGATGATGACAAATTTAGCACCGGAAAGCTCCACCACCTTGGACAATGCAATGCAAAATTCTCCAATATCCTCTCCATCAGGAATTTGTAGATTTGACAGTTCATTCCGCAATTCCATGGTAACTGCTTTGAAAATGAACTGCGGCAGCTTGTCATAGCCACCCGCAAAGGTCTTCATCGCCGCCATGTCCAGCAGGATGACATGGTATTGGTTCAGGTGCTGGCGGTAAGTCGGGTCTTTGGCGAGCTCCAGCTTGTCAAAGATGGCGGAGGAATCACAGGAGCGGTCATAGTAGGCCGCCAGCATCTGGGCCGCCACGGACTTGCCAAAGCGGCGGGGGCGACTCACGCAGGACAGACGCAAGGGCGTGTCGATGGTACGGTTAACCACGGCCGCCAGCCCCGTCTTGTCCACATATTCATAGGCGACGAGCTCGCGGAAGGGAAGATTACCTGGATTGAGATAAATGCCCATACCGTCCTATTGCATTGCCGACTCATTCTGTCTTGCATCATAATATAATGCAAGATGGCGATTTGGCACGGCATCTGAACTGAGGCAGAGAAGGAAACCATGGTCCTGCGGAGCCCCATCAGTGAGTGGATATTACGCGGCCCTCCATGCCTTTTGTCTTCCTTAGAATACAGGGAATCGAACTGCCACTTCACACCATTTGCCAATTTCCTTCAGTTCATCCAAAGAGGCCCTGAAAGTTTTGGAGCACCTGCTGTGCCAGCGTCTCCGCCTTCATGTGGCGCAGCTCGGCCATGCATTCCAGCGTCTCGGCCACATGCCATGGAAGGGACGGTTCGACCTTGTGGGAAAACGATGGCAAATCTGGACAATCGGTTTCCACAAGTATCGAATCCGCAGGGACATAGACCGCTGCCTCTCGCGCCCGCCGCGCCTCCGGCCAGGTCAACTGGCCTCCAAAGGAAAGATGAAGGCCTGCGTCAAGAAGCCGCCGCGCCGTCTCCCGGCTGCCCGTGAAATTGTGGCAGTAGCCTTTCAGACTGGCGAGGCCAAGGGTCTTAAAAAGATCAAAGAACGTACTCCATGCCTTGCGGATGTGGAGGCAGACGGGAAGGGAATGGCGGACAGCCAGCCGCACTTGTGCCGCCATGACCTCCATCTGGAGCTTGCGGGACGGCGTCTCCACCACGAAATCCAACCCAATCTCGCCAATGGCAACCCACTTTTCAGATTTTGCAAGTATTTGATTATCAATAACTTGCAAATATTTCAAAGTTTCTTCCGCCGCATACCACGGATGGATGCCCACCGCGCCTTGCAGCGTGGGGACATCCTCCATCATCTTGCCGATGGTCTCCCAATCTGCCATTTGGGCGGCATTGACCACAACCCCGCCCATGCCCGCACAGCGCTGCAGCACCTGGGGCAGGCAGTCCGCCAGCCGTCCGTCGGCCAAATGCGCATGGCAGTCCGTCAGCAGGGCATCGGGAAGCATGGCAGGATCCTCTACTTTTCCGCCTCGTTTTTCTCTTCCGGCGGCGGTTTGGGCAGGTCCTTGAGCAGCTCGTCGAAGGTCTTTCCCACGTTGCTCAACGCATAGGTGCCCACCTCATAGGTCCACGGGCTGAACTGGACGTTCATGCGGGTGGCCTTCTCCTGATTCTCCTTGTTGGCCTTCTCGAACTCGGCGTCCAGCCGCGCCTTGTCCTCCGGACTTTCCCCTTCGGCCGGCTGGCGGGTCTCCTGCCCGCTCCAGCGGACGCTTTGGATGCGCAGATACTGCTTGCCATCCACGACCGCTCCCATCTGAAGCGTGTAGGTCAGCCCGTCGAAATCGGAGACCGTGAAGATTTTCGCCTTGTCCATGCCCAGGCTCTCCGCTGAGGCCTCCGGGTCGGCCACATCATTGAAACGGATCCATGAGAACGCGGATTTGATGCTGCTGAGCTTGCCGGCGTCCACCATCTTGCCCTCCGGGACCTCGCCGCCCTGCAGAGTCAGATCAGCGCTCTTGTTGTCCCGCGAGACGGTCCACAGGGTCTTGCCGTTTTCACTGAGGCTGCCCATCTTCATGTCGCTGATCTTGATGAAGTCCTTATCCAGCCAATTGGTGACGGGCTCATCGACCAACGCGAAGGTGTTGGCGGCGATGACGGCCTTGTCCCCCGGCAGCAGAATGTAGCGGCCCATGGAGTCCACATTGCCCATCATGCCATAGGGCCCCATGCTCTCCTGCGCCTCAGTCGCCTTCTCATGCTTTTTGCCAAAGACGATGGCGGCCATGACTTTGGCATCCGCATCCAAAAAGGCGACGCTGACGCCCTCCCCCTCCTTCAGCTTCAGATCCGCCAGCTGTTCGGCGGAAAGCATCAGCTCGCGGGCGACCTTTGTCTCCATAAGCGTGATGATGAAATCCTTCATCTCGGGAAGATTGGCAGGATAGTTGTAGCGTTCGCGGACTTTCCATCCATCCGCCGTCTTTTCCAAGGTGACGCTGCGCTCGCCTTCGCGAATGGTGACGGCAGCGACCTTGCCGCTGTCAAAGTCCTCCGAAAGCAAGGTTTGGTTCACGGAATTCTCTCCGCCTTCCCAACTGTCGTCCTCCGAATGGTTGACCATATAGGCGGCCAGCCCCAAGACGGCCACGACCACCAATAGGATGATGAACTGTTTCGGTTTCATTATCGACGCACTCTCCTTCCATGTTTGACAAGGGCCAGAACGATGCCGCCAAGGGCCACGAGGCAGGGAACCAGGGCGATGTTCGCCAGCATCAGATTGTTCTCCAATGCGTCGATGTCCTGCCGCAGTTTCTTGCGCTCCTCCTTCAGACTCTTCTTGGCCTCCGCCTCCCGCTTGCGGAACTGCTTGAGAAGCTCACGCTGCTCGCTGGAGAGCAGTTCCCGCTCTCCGGGGTCCCGCTTCCGCTGCAACGCGTTGATTTGCTGTTGGATATCCTGCACTTCGGCTTCCAGCTGCTTGATTTTCTCCTGGAAGCGGTCGTTGGCCGCCAGCTCCATGTCCCGCACGCGGGAGAAGGGCCGCTGGCTGCCGCTGCGGGAGCGAATGCTGAACAAGGCATTGTCACCGGCCATGAACTCCACCAGATTCTGCGCGAAGGCCAAATTGTGGTTGAAGGGCTGAATCAGCGTCTGTCCCATGAACTGGCGCTTCTGGACACAGAAGGGGTCATAGAGCATGTCCGCATCCGCCAGCAGGACCACTGCCCCTGGCTTCACGGACTCCTTCAGCCAGCCGCCTTCAGGGGCTTCGGGGGCCTTGGTCTCTTCGCCTTCCTTCGCTTCGGGGACGGGGGCGCCGTCCGGATAGGCGGTCTTGAAGGTTCCCGTCAGGCGGATGACCAGCTCCTTGGCCAGGCCATCGGCTTTGAACTCCTTGAGCAGGTCCTCGCCGCTGCGCTGCGCCATGTACTTCTCGATGGTCTCGGAGTCCGCTGTGGACTGGAGCAGCACGGTCTTCTCCAGGCCATCCGCCGGCGTGCCCGTGAAGCAGCCCGTATTGAAGAGCAACAGGGAGGAGATTTGGGTGGTGGTCGGATCGTCCGCCGACACATCCTCCTCGCCTAACGTGAGAACGGTGGCCATGGTCTCGCCTCCTTGGGCGCCGCGACGGATCGTGGTGGCGCGGGAGCGGTCCACGACCACCTTGTCCGCGTCAAATCCGATGTTCCACGCCTTCAGCAGAGTGGGAAGGGAGGAGGACGGCGGCGGCATGTACTGCATCTGCTGCGGGCGGTTGTTCATCTCCGTCATGTTCATGGCGTCCAGGAAGCCGATGAAATGGCCGCCCCGCAGAATGAACTGGTCGATGGCGAACTGCCCCGTCTCGCTGATGTTGGCGGGATGGATGGCCACCAGCACGGTGATGTCCTCCGGAATGGACGGGCTGTCCATGGGGACTTCCACCACCTCGTAGGTCTTCTTCAGCTCGCTGACGATGAGCCACGCGGGCTTCATGCCGCCCTGCCCCTGCATCATCATCTGCGGGTTGTCAATGCCGCCCATGACCTTCAGCGGACTCATGATGCCCAATTTGGCCTTGACGGGACTCGCCACGCTGATCAGCGCCCGCGTGATGTCATATTCCAGCAGGCTCTCTCGCTCCGGACTGAGGAACGGCAGCGTCTCCAGACGGCCCGCGCAGCTGATGGCGATGCCCAAATACACCTTGTCCTCCATGCCGAAGACGTCCAGTGGCTGCCCGCTGACGCCGTCCAAAGAGGCGGAGTCCTCCGCGTCCGAATCCGGCTTCGGATTCAGCTTGGTGATTTGGATGTACTTGCCCGCGTTGCGTTTATATTCGCCGAGCAGATCCTCCACCCGGCCGGCGTAGGTCTTCAGATACACAGGCATCTGCGCCACGTCCTTCGAATAGTAGAAGCGGATGCTGACCGGCTGGTCCAGTTTCTTCAGGGTCTCCAGCGTTCCGTTGGACAAGGTGTAGAGCTTGTCCTCCGTGCAGTCCAGACGGAGGTTGACGGGACGGAAGATCTGGTTGCAGATGACCAGCAGGGCCGCCAGGACCAAAATTCCTCCAATTGAATATAAGGTGTTCTCCAGATGTTTCTTCTGAATGCTCATGGTGTTGCCTCCTTTCCTAAGACCGATGGGTTTTCAGGATGATGTTCGTGGTGAACAGCGCAAACAGGATCAGGGTCACGAAATAGACCAGATCCCGAATGTCCACCACGCCTCGCTGCATGCTCTCGAAATGGAACATGACGCTGAGGTTGGCCGCGAATTCCACCAGTCGGTTGGAGGCCCCCCATTTCAACAGCAGATTGGTGATGGGCGGATAGCCCGCCAGCACCAAAAACATGCAGATGACCACGGAGGTGATGAAGCTGATGACCTGGTTTCGGGTCAGTGAGGAGGTCAATCCGCTGATGGCCAAATAGGCGCCCGCCATGAGGAAGCTGCCCAGATAGCCGGTGACCATGGGACCCAGATCCGGCTCGCCCAAATAGCACACCGTGATGGGCATGGGAAGGGTCAGCAGAATGGCAAAGCCCAAAAACAGCCAGCCGGCGATGTATTTGCCGAGTATCGCCTGCGTGGTGGTGATGGGCATGGTGAACAGTAGCTCAAGCGTGCGCATGCGCCGCTCCTCCGCCCACAGTCGCATGCCGACGGCCGGAACCAAAAGCATGTACAGCCAGGGATGCCAGATGAAGAAGGTCGTCAGGGCCGCCTCGTTGTATTGGAAGAAGCCTCCCATCATGAACGTGAAGAAGCCCATGAGGATCAGGAAGATAATCAAAAAAACATAGGCCACCGGCGAGTTGAAATAGCTGGCCAGCTCGCGTTTGGCAATGACGGCGATGTTCTTCATTTGTGCACCTCCTTCGCGCTGTCCGTGCTGGTGATGGTGTGGAACACGTCGTCCAGTCGGCCCTGATTCGTGTGCAGTTCATCGAAATTCCAATGCTTTCCATCCAAAAACGCCTTGAGGGAGGCGGCCAGGCCCGTGCGCCCTTTGTCGCCGGCCAGGCGGTAGAGCGCGCGACCGTTTTCCTCCGAAAGGAGAGTCACGGTTTTCACGCCGTCCACCTTCTCCAGCGCGGGAGTGGCCTCCGCTGCAGAGACGTTCAGAAGGCCCACGGTGACGCAGCCCGCCTCCGCCGAACGGGAACGCAGCTCCGCAGGTGTCCCATTGAACACGAGTTTGCCGCAGTCGATGATGATGGCGCGGGTGCAGATTGCCTCAACTTCCTCCAGAATGTGGGTGGAGACAATGATGGCCTTGGTCTTGCCCATGGTCTTGATGAGCTCCCGCATCTCATGCTTCTGATTGGGATCCAGACCGTCCGTGGGTTCGTCCAAAATCAGAATCGGCGGGTCGTGAAGAATCGCCTGCGCAAAGCAGGTGCGGTGAAAATAGCCCTTGGAAAGAGTATCAATGCTCTGGCGGCGTACCCCCTGCAAGTGGCAGGTGTCCAACGCCTTCTCCACGGCGTCCCGCCCCGCCTGGCCCCGCAGACCTCGAATGGAGGCGGTGAATTTCAGGAACCCCTCCACGCTCATGTCCGTGTAGGCGGGGGCGTTCTCCGGCAGATAGCCGAACAGCGCCTTCGCCTCCAACGGCTTCTCCTCAATGTCAAAGCCGCCAATTTCCACCTTGCCTCCGGACAAGGGGAGATAGCCCGTCAGCATCCGCATGGTCGTGGACTTGCCGGCGCCATTGGGGCCCAAAAAACCAAGCACCTCCCCTTGCTTGACCTGGAAGGACACATGGTCCACCGCAAGCATGGGGCCGTACCATTTCACAACATCCTGTACGTTAATCATGCCTTCTTTCCTGTTTCTATATAGTAGATAGTTGTATAGAGAAAACCATTGTCCGCGCCGTTCGGACGCCGACTCACAACGGTGTCAATTCTCCATTGACACGCCGATGGCCCGTTTGTTCCCCCGCTGGTCAAATTTTTCTAATTGCCAATTCTTTGTGCAAACGTTAAGGTTCGAATTCCAATGGAGCGGGTTCGCAGCACCTTCCAACTTTCCGCTTCCGACCATGGCAGTATCACGTCTGACCCATGCTCCAACGCCAAAATGCAATCTGGGGCAAGCCATTCCGCAAACTCCTTGTCCACAATGAGTTCCGCTGCGCCATATTCGCCGTCTTCGGGATGGTATGGCGGATCCGCAAGGACACGGGAGACCATTCCTCTGGCTTCGGGCAAGGTGCGGGACAAGTGGCGGACATCGCAGCCCAGGACTCGGGTTTCGCCGCAGGCGTCTCCCATGGCGTGGCGGACGGCTTCCAGATTCTCCTTGATGCAGGCTAGGTGACGCCGCTCTCGCTCCACCCACATGACGCTGGCCGCCTGTCGGCTCAACGCCTCCAGGCCCAATGCGCCTGTGCCGGCGAACAGATCCAGAACTCGATGCCCTCTCATGTCCCCCAAAATGGAAAACAAGGTCTCCTTGACCCGGTCCTCCGTCGGACGGCAGGCCCGGCCAGGGGGCGCATGGAGCCGAATGCTCCGCGCCAATCCGCTGATGACCCTCATAGCGCCCCCCGCTTTCCATGGGCCGCCATGCCATTGCTTTCAATCAGTGTGCCGCCGCAGGCGGGGCAGCGCAGGCCCGGATCATGTCGCGGGATGATGAAGGTGCTGTGGCAGGCCTGACAATGGCCCAGCCGCTGACGGGAATTCTCCCACGCGCGGCCGCGCTCCCGCAGCAGCATCACGATATATAGTCCTAACGTCCCGAGAACCAAAAGGATGCTGAACAACAGCATGCCATGTCGTATGGTGATTTCAATCATTTCGTGGGCGTTGCTCCTGACGCCGCCGTTTCTTTCGCCAACTGGCAACTGACCTGCAGGGTCATGTCCGCCCACGGCCGCCGCCCCGCCCATGACAAGCCGCCGGACGGGGCGTCCTTCTTCAGAAGGCAGGCCCGCAGCGCCGTCATGAGAATCTCGTCGATGTCACGATTGCCGCAGCTCTCCCGCACTAAAATTCGCGGTAACGCAAGTCCCGGCAGATAACTGACTTCGAACACACTGAGCCGTTTGGGTCTTTGGCGGTCATAGGCCTCCTGAAGCGCGGAAAGGGACACATCGGGCGGCTCCAGAAGCCGTTCCCCGCGGCTGTTGAACCAGAAGACGCCCCGCCGGCGAGGAAGCGGCGTCTCCGATGGCGCCTCCACCACCGTGTCCGTCGGCCATTCCTCCATAAGGACTTGCGCAATCGGCGGCATGGTGGACCCCAAAGTCAGCGGTGACTGCTCCCCAAACAAAACCGGCGTGGGCTGCCAGACGGGCGTCTCCATGGGGCTGTGGCCGTCGCGACTGCCATGGGGACGCATCTTCCCGTAGCCCAACGTGTCATTGGTGCGATAGAAGAAGGCGGGGTCCTCAATCAGAGTCCAATCGTAGAGCATCCGCTCCACGCCGCCTTGGTCGGAAGTCGGCGGCATCAGGCTGACCACAATGTTGTCCGGCCTCTGCTCCGTCTCCTGCACGTAAGTGGTTGGCTTCACCTTCACTAAGACGCCAAGGGAATAGAACGCCACGCTAATGGCCACCGCCAACAGCGTGTCCAGCCTCTGACGGCGCCCCATGGCTCCGCTCGGCTCCCCAATGTGTCCTGCCATGCGCATCTACTTCCCTGAAGGCTCCCCGGGGACCTGCGGCGCCCCCACCTCGAATTTCTCCACATCCGTGACCAAAAAGACCCCCAATTCCAGCGATCGCGCCAGCGACATGATCTCCATGATAGTCTCATAGGGGAGATTTCGGTCCGCCCGCAGCACCAGCATGGGCGAATGACCAGGCGTGGAGCCTTCGTCATCGCCACGGCGGTGCTCCGAGGCGATGTAGCTCTCCCGCAGACGCTCCCGAAGCTCCTTCTCCAACTCCTCCTTCTTCAGCGCCTTGTCGTTGAAATAGACTTGGTTGTTCTTCGTGATGGTCACAATGAGCTTGTCGGCCACCTGCATGGTCGCATGGGGATCCCGTGGCAGGCTCAGCGCCGGCTCCACCGGTGTGCCTGGCCAGAACACCACGCTGTTGCCCAGCATGAAGACCACCAGCAGGGTGAAGAACAAATCCAACAGCACCGTCAGCGGATACTTGCCCGGCGCATAGTCCATGGTTGACCGCCAGCGTTTCATGACTTCTCATCCACCTCTGGTTCAACCACTTCCGTCTCTTCGCCGGATTTCTCCATCCGCAGGGACAGCAGGAAGGAGATCATCTCGTTGGACCCCTTCTCCATCTCCTGGATGATCTTGTCAATCTTCTCCGACAGAATGAAATACGCCAACTCCACCAACAACGCCACCAATAGCCCTAACGCCGTGGTGATCAACGCGGTGCGAATGTCCGGAGCCAGCTGGAGCGCCTCCACGAAATGCCCCTCCTCCTCCATCTTCTTGAAGATGTTCATCAGACTCAGGAAGGTCCCCAATAGTCCCATGATGGGAGCCACTCGCCCCAGACAGGCCAGAAGTTTAATATGTCGTTCCAGCCGAGGAATTTCCGAAAGTGCCGTCTCCTCCACGGACTGGCGGATGGCCCCCTCGCTCTGGTCCGCATGGCTGACGGCCGCGCGGATCACGCGGGACACAGGCCCGGGAGTGTTGTCGCACAGCGCCATGGCCTCCGTCCGCTTATGGTTTCGAATCACGTTGAAGAGCCCCCGCAGCAGCTCGCTGGTGTCGATGGTGGCTCGATGGCAATAAAAGAAGCGCTCAAGGAAGATCATCGTCGCGATGACCAGAAAGCCCAGCAGGACATAGGCGATGGGACCACCTTCCTTCAACAGCTGCTGCATAAAATTGTTCGCGAAAAAATCCATAGGTGCTTTCCTGTACTTCTCATGTCCCTTGCACTGCCCCGCGGCAGCCATGCTACCATTAATGTAACATTATATTCCTAAGGTTCAATTCACGAACAGCATTCCCCAACGATTCTTATCGGTTATCCTGCTTGAAATTTGCACAAGGACAATCATAGTATGTCTATCTTGGACTCAAAAAGAGGATAATGCGCAAATGTGTTGATGGTTGAAGCCGAGAAAAGGTTGAGAGTAGATCATTGGTTATACGAGACCGGTGGCTGGATGTCAACAACTCATTGCAATTCTGAAAATTGCAACAGAATTTGGAATTCCCTTTTCATGTAAATCAACTTGACTTGCTCTCATCCATCCCCACTGATCAACATATTTGGCTCATTAACAAATAAGGAGATTCCATCATGAAACGCATGGTAGGCTTTGGAGATATGATGCTGCGGCTGGGGCCTCCGGGCTATCTTCGCTTCGGTCAGGGGAATTGCTTCATGTGCTACTACACAGGAGCCGAGGCGAATGTCTGCGCGTCTTTGGCGATTATGGGCGTGGAGACGGATTTTGTCACGCGGCTGCCGGACAATGCGATCGCACAATGCGCAATCGGTGAATTGCGACGGCTGAACGTGGGAACGCGGCATATTGTGTTTGGCGGGGACAGAATAGGCGTTTTTTATGTGGAAAAGGGAGCTTCGCAACGGCCAAGCAAGGTCATTTACGACCGAAAGCACACTGCGATTTCCACTTCCAGTCCGGAAGATTTCAACTGGAAGGCCATTTTTGACGGCGCGGGATATTTCCACTTCACAGGAATCACCCCTGCATTGAGCGAAGGGATGCCCGCTGTGGTTGAGGCCGCCTGCCGCGCGGCAAAGGAAGCGGGAGTCGTCATCAGTTGCGATCTCAATTATCGCAAAAATCTCTGGACGACGGAACAGGCGGGAAAAACCATGGGCAAGCTTCTTGAACTTGTGGACTACCTCATCGCCAACGAGGAGGATGCGGACAAGGTGCTCGGCATCCATGCGCCAGATTCAGACGTCATCGCCGGAAAACTGAGCCGCGATGGCTACACGCAGGTGGCCCGCAGGCTTGTCGAGCGTTTCCCGAACATCAGGGGAATCGGCATTACTCTGCGCCAGAGCATCAGCGCGTCGGACAACATCTGGGGAGCCATGTATTTCACGGAAGGCACAGCCTATTTCTCCAGAGAATACAATGTGCACATCGTGGATCGCGTTGGCGGGGGAGATTCCTTTGCGGCAGGGTTACTCTATGGCATCGGCACCGGCATGTCGCCCCAGGATACGGTCGAATACGCGGCGGCGGCTTCCTGTCTGAAACACTCCATTGAATTGGATGTGAATCTTTCCACGGTGGCGGAAATCCGTCAGCTGATGGCCGGCGATGGTTCGGGACGAGTTCAGAGATAGGTGGATTTATGGAAAAATCGATTCGCATTGAACGCAAGGCTCTGACAGAGTTCTGCGCAAAAGTCTTTGAGTGCGCTGGCATCGACTGGGAGGATGCGCTGCTTTCCTCCACCGTCCTCGTTGAAGCGGATGCGCGCGGCATTCCCTCCCATGGCGTGGCACGGATGATTCGCTACATCAGGGGCATCGAAACAGGTGTTATCATTCCCAATGCCAAAGAGACGATTCTACGCGAAACTCCCACTAGCCTGGCTGTGGATGCCAACGCGGGAATGGGCTTCCCTGTAAGCCGCCGCACCATGGAAACCGTCATCGAAAAGGCGGAAAACTGTGGAATGGCCTGGGGCGTCGTGCGCAACTCCAACCACTTTGGAATTGCAGGATACTACGCGATGATGGCACTTCCCCATGATATGATTGGCATATGCATGACAAACACTGCGGCTCTGGGAGTCCCCACGTTCGGACGCACCGTGATGTGTGGAACCAACCCAATTGCATTTGCCGCGCCGGCGGGCAAGGAACGACCATTCGTCCTGGACATGGCCACAACGACCGTTCCACGCGGAAAACTGGAGGTCTATGACCGCCTGAACAAACCACTGCCGGACGGATGGGCGGTCGATGCAACGGGTCATCCCGCCAGCGATGCACGACAGGTTCTGGACGATATGATGAATCGCCGTGGCGGCGGTCTGCTCCCCTTGGGAGGTTTCGGCGAACTCTTCAGCGGCCACAAGGGATATGGCCTAAGCATGATGGTGGACATCATGTGCGGAATGCTCTCCAACGGAAAGACAAGTCCTGACGTCTATGATTTTCCAGAGGCGGGCGGAATCGTGCACCACAGCTTTGGGGCATTCAAGCTGTCGGCGTTTTTGGAACCCGCAAAATTCAAGTCCGATATGGATGAACTCATCCGCAAGCTAAAGGAAACGCCCCGCGCAGAGGGTTGCGAGCGGGTCTTTGTCGCAGGTGAAAAGGAATTCGAGGCAGAGGATTTCAACAATTTACACGGCATCCCCGTGGATCAGAAATGCCACGACAATCTTGACAAACTGGCTGAAAAATACAGCATTCAAAGAGTGGCCGTGCTCTAGAAGCTGAGAGACCGTCCTTCCGAAAGCCTGCTTCGCCAGAAATTCCCAACAAATTCATTGGAATGCCAAAGCGTCAATCGCCAACGATTATGACATTTTCACACTTTTTGTAAAAAATTGCAATTTGTCAGGTTGACAGGCTTCAAAAGCGGCACTATGGTATGGCGAAAGCATGAAAACCATCTCGCGCGAACAACCGCAATCAGAACCCAATCAAACCCCAAAAGAAAGAAACGACCATGTTGAGCACTTTGAGAAAACGCCTCTGCCAGAGCATGTTGCTGCTGGCCACCGTTGTTCCCACCTTCGGAGCGGGATTCTCCATTCTAGAGCAGAGCACCGCCGGTCTCGGCCGCGCGTTGGGCGGCATGACCGCCGACGCCAATGAACCCGGCTCCATCTACTTCAACCCCGCCACCGCCGGTCTGGCCGAACAAGACCGTCTGACCATCGGCTCCCACTTTTTGGACACCCAATGCCATTTCAACGACCGCGGCAGCGTCAATGTCACGGGCGGCAACGGCGACAACATGGGCGGCTGGGCGGCCATCCCCAACTTCTATTGGGTCCATCCCATCAACGACAAGCTGTCCATGGGACTGGGCATGTCCGCCACGTCAGGCACGGCCATTTCCTACGCGAGCACCTGGAAGGGCCGCTATTCGTCACAGGACACGGAAATCGCCGTCCTCGATTTGAGCGCCACGCTGGCCTACAAGATCCGCGATGACCTGTCCATCGGCGCAGGACTTATCACAGAGCATGCGGATGTCTGTCTCTCCCAAATGATTCCGTATTCCTTCATGTCTGGCGGCTATCTGCAGGACTCCCAGCTGAAGCTGCAGGGAGACGGCGTGGCCTTCGGCTTCACCGCCGGTATCCTGTACCGTCCCATGACCGGCACGAGCATCGGTTTAGGCTATCGCTCCCGCATCAACCATGACTTGGATCTGGAAGCCCGTGTCCGCAAATCCCCCTTCACCGGCAAAAAAGTCCGTGACGACGCGGACGCCAAACTCCACCTGCCCAGCATGGTCAACTTCGGCGTCATTCAGGACGTGACCACCCAATGGCGCGTCATGGGCGACATCAGCTGGACGGAATGGAGCGTCATGGACGAGCTGAGCGTCTCCTTCGACCGTCGTGTGGCGGAGGCTCTCGGCGGAACCCGCTCTCAATCCACCAAGATGAACTGGAAGGACTGCTGGCGCTATGCCGTTGGCACGGAATATGATGTGAACGCCAAATGGACCCTCCGCACGGGTGTCGCCTTCGACGAGACGCCGGTCCGCAACGCCCGCAACCGCAACACCCATCTTCCGGATGAAAACCGCTTCTGGCTCTGCTTCGGCGCCAGCTACCACTGGACCGAAAATCTGCGCCTTGACCTGGCCTATACTCATATCTTCTTCGACAGCAAGAACATGCATGAGCCCATGCTGGACGGCAACGCCCAACTCAACGGCAAGGTGACCGCCAGCGCGGACCTCTACAGCATGTCCCTGACCTACTCCTTCTGACAAATGCCTTCGCCAAAAGGATTTATAAATACATAACTTGTTTATTATCAAATACTTATACATCCTGCAATGAAAGTCGTCATCGCCCCGGACTCCTTCAAACGCTCCCTCCGCTGCACGGAAGTCTGCCAAATCATCCGTTCCGCCTTTCTGGAGGTCTTTCCAGAAGGGGAGATTTTGACGCAGCCCCTGGGCGACGGCGGCGAAGGCACCATGGACGTCATGGAGCAGGTTCCGGGCGCCCGACGCTGCCAAACCACCGTGCAGGATCCTCTGGGCCGTCCTGTGGAGGCGTCCTATGTATGCCTCCCTGGAGACAGCGCCTATGTGGAGATGGCCGCCGCAAGTGGGCTGGAGCTCCTCCGTCCATCTGAATACAACCCATTGGTGACCAGCACCTTCGGAACAGGCGAACTCATCCTCCACGCCCTTGGGCAGGGGGTCCGGAGCCTGACCTTGGGCATCGGCGGAAGCGCCACGGTGGACGGCGGCGCAGGCATGATGCAGGCTCTCGGCGTCCGTCTGCTGGACGCGGACGGCCATGAGCTGCCCCATGGGGGCGGCGCGCTGCAGCGGCTGGCCCGCATCGACGCCAGTGGCATGGACCCCCGTTTGGTGCGCATCCAAATCCGCGTGGCCTGTGATGTGACCAATCCGCTGCTGGGCCCCCATGGCGCCGCCGCGGTCTTCGGCCCTCAAAAGGGCGCCACGCCCACCATGGTCGCGCAATTGGAGCAAGCTCTAAAGCATTGGTCAACAGCAGTTTGCAATGCCGGTTTCGCCAAATCCTGCGATGAGCCCGGAGACGGCGCCGCCGGCGGCATGGGCTTCGCCCTCCGCACGCTTCTGAAGGGCAAAAGCGGCTCCGGAGCCCGTCTCCTCTGCGATCTGGTCGAGCTGCCCCGCCAACTGCAAGGGGCCAACCTGGTCATCACGGGAGAAGGCTGTTCCGACTCACAGACCCTCCAGGGCAAGCTGCCCTCCATCGTCGCCGATTTGGCGCATGAGGCCAACGTGCCCTGCATTCTCCTCTCCGGTGCCTTCTCCGGAGACATCGAACCGCTTCGTCGCCATTTCACGGCCTGCTTCGCCAGTCTGCAGGAAGTTGGCTCCGTGGAAGCGGCCATGGGCAACGCCCGTCCCAATCTCCACGCGACCGCCTTGGCTATCGCATCCCTCTATCACTGCGCATGTTCCACAACCAAGGGAAAGGAGGTCCCCCATGGCGAAAATCGTAGATCATGAAGCCCGCAGAAAGAATATCCTCAAAAAGGCCATCACCCTCATCGGCCAGCAGGGTTACGATCAGGTCAGTTATCAGCAAATCGCCGAAGCCTGCGGCCTGACCCGAACCACCCTATATACATATTATAAGGATAAAAGGGAAATCTTCGACGTGGGCATCCTCTATCTGGTCAAGGAGATTGGCGAGGAGTTTCAGACCGCCGTCCACGGCAAGTTCGCGTCCATGGACTGCGAAAGCAAGCTGCTGCTGGTCTCCCGCAAAGTCATTCATGTCATGCTGAAAAGCCCCTCGCTGATGCAGAACATCATGGAATACCTTTTCAGCAAACGCCGTCAGGGGGAACTGTTGGACCGCCGAATCCTGCGCCATACCGTCGCCCTTCGCCGCACCCTGAAGAACCTACTGCGGGAGGGCATCCAAAAGGGCGAGTTCACTCCCGTGAATCTGGACGGCGGCACGGATTTCCTCTATGCCCTCTTTGAGGCCACGGCCCTGCGGGTCATGACCCGAGACCATTTGGACGAGGAGGCGCTTCTCATCCCCTTCCGCGCCACCATCGCCAGCCTGAAAACCCACCTCACCCCGTCCACCCAGTCATGAACACTCCACAGGATGCAACCTACATGCGGCGCGCGCTCCGGCTGGCCCGCAAGGCCTGGGGCCGCTGTTCCCCCAACCCCATGGTGGGGGCGCTCGTCGTCTCCCCAAGCGGGGAGGTCGTGGGGCAAGGCTACCATCATCAGGCCGGCTGCCCCCATGCGGAGCCTCTGGCTTTGGACGACGCAGGCCCCAAGGCCAACGGCGCCACCCTGTTCGTCACATTGGAACCCTGTTCCACATGGGGACGGACGCCTCCCTGCACGGAGCGCATCCTTGCCTCCGGCGTCCGCCGCGTCGTCATCGGCTGTCTAGACAGTAATCCCGCCCATGCAGGCGCGGCCGTCAAGCTCTTGCAGGACAAGGGAATAGAGGTTACTTCCGGCATTTTGGAAACGGAATGCCGCCAGCTCAATGAGGCCTTCTTCTGGTGGATCACCCACAAACGCCCCTTTGTCTGCCTCAAGATGGCCATGACCCTGGATGGACGCATTGCCACGGAAAACGGTGCATCCCAATGGATTACAGGCCCCGCTGCTCGCCGCCGCGTCCAAAAGCTGCGCCGTTGGTGCGACGCCATCATGGTCGGCGGCAACACCGCCTGTCTGGACAATCCCTCTCTTCTCGTGCGGGAACCCCGCCATTGGCCCCGCCAGCCCCAACGGCTAATCTGGACCTCCCGCCTCAACCTGCCATCCCATCTGGTCATGTGCTCCGATGGCGGCCCCACCCCCCGTTTGGTCAAACCCACCACCATAACCTCTTGGATGGACCTGCTTTGCAGTCTTGGACAGGAAAACGTCACCGCCCTCCTGCTGGAAGGCGGCGGTGAATTGGCGGCCAACGCCCTGCAATGCGGCATCGTCAACAAACTGGTCTTCTTCGTCGCCCCCAAAATCCTTTGCGGCCGCAACAGCCGTCCCGTGGTCGGCGGCCCTTCCCCCTTGAGCCTGGACAATGCCATTTCCGTCTCGAACCTGACGGCGACCCGCGTGGGCGACGACTGGATGATGACTGGCTATCCTAAATGCCATAAGTAATTGATAATTAACTATTTATAATTTAATTGGGACTCATGCTGTCCAGCGGTTATAAGACCGTGCGGCAACAGTGAAATCATGGCCATTCCAAAAGTAATTCCACATGTCTCGAAATCATCATAATATATTGATCTTCAATACGTTCCGTCTATTCATATTTTTGGCGGCCATCCTTTCATACCACGTTTCCGCAATGGACTGGAGCGGATGGACGGATTCCACAAAGGAGAGCGAAATCGTCTGGCAGACCGGCTATGAAGCCCAAGATGATTCCATACCCAAGATGGACTGCTATCGTCGAGAGCCGAAAGCCGGCATCAACGGCGGCGGTGCGCTGGTTTTCTCCCGCACCGATCCAGCGGAATACCGCTTTCTGCCGTTGGAACTGCCATGCCTGAAGGGAGGAAGAGTCTACCGTCTCCGGATGTGGGTGCGTGCGGAAGACATAAAGGGCTGCGATCCAGCAAAGAGCATGGAGTTTGGCGGCATGGAATTCTTCGGCAATGAAGCCTACCATTCCGGCTCCTATTTTTGGGGAGAGCCTGTCAGCGTCGGCGATTTCACGGAACATGTGAAGGAATTCACCGTTCCGGCGAACACCACCGCCTTCCTGTCCCTCTGCATGCAGCACAACGCCACAGGCAGACTCTACTACGACAATGTCACCATCGAGGGCACTGGCGAACAATATACATCCGTCTTGACATGGCCGCCGACACTCGCCGTCCGCCCAAGCACGCCGGACTTTCGCTTTCAAGTGGATCCGCAGGCACCGATGGGACTATCCATGCTGGTGACGGTGACGCAGGGCGTAAATTTCCATGAACAGTGGCTGGAACTGGATGCCGCCCATCAGGCCGTCGGTCACTGGCCCGCCACGCTTCTGCCAGGAAAGGCCACGTTGGACGTGGTGCTCGCAGATACCGCACGCCGCCGCATCGTGGGACGGGACAGCTATCCCATCCGTATTCTTCCCGATGACGCCCCTCTTCCAATGGACAAATCAGGGAGGCTAATCGTTGATGGAAAACCATTTATGCCAATCGGTGCCTACGCCGTCCCCTGCAATGACGACGATCTGCAGCGCACCGTCGACACAGGCTTCAACTGCATCATGAACTATGACATCTATGATCAATGGGACAGCACCAGCACAGACGTTTCCCTCATCCGCAAGCGTTTGGATTTGATTCAATCCCACGGCCTGCGCATCATCTTCTCCCTCAAGGATCTACTGCCTTGCGAAAAGGACGCCGACAAGCTCGCGAGCGTGCCCACGCTGGTCAATGGCGTAAAGCAGCATCCGTCCCTGTTGGCTTGGTATGTCAGCGACGAAGTCATCCGCGTCAACGTGCCGCAGATTCTCGCACTTCGCAACACAATCAGCCAGCTGGACGCCATTCATCCCACATGGACCGCAACCTGCCATGCCGCAGACTTCCCGTACTATGGAATTTCAGGAGACATCGTCGGAATCTCCTCCTATCCCATCGACCATCTTGGCGGCGACAATCAGCATATCAGCAGCGTCGCCATCGCCACGCAAGCCGCGTCAACCGCCGGTCTGCCCGTTTGGTTTGTGCCCCAAATGTTCAACTGGGGACGGCACAAGGAGCCAAAATGGGACAAGGACACATGGCAGCGCAGCCGCGCCCCCAATGCGGAGGAGCTTCGCGCCATGTCGCTTTTGGCGGCCATCCACGGCGCCAAGGGCTTTGTCTTCTTCGCCTATCTGGATTGGTACAACGCCGTCGAAGCACTTGTTCCCGGGGAAGGTGCGAAAAATCTGGAACGGATGAAACCGACGACCGCCATTTTGCATCGTCTTGCGCCGTACCTGCTTAGCGACCGCCAAACGCCAAAGACGCCCCTTGCCGAAGCCACGGAAAATGTCCATGCACGGGAATTTATGGATGAAAACGGCCATCATGCCGTCATCGTCGTCGCCACCGGCGGAAAGGCTCATGCGCGTCTTGAACTGGCCCCGCAGCTTCAATGGAAATCCACATTCGGAACTCTGCGGCAGCTTCGCCCCGGCTGTTTTGAACTTGATGCAGACTCCGTCGTTTCCGATGTGCTTTTTGCCGCGCCATAGGCCGTAGGGGAGGGTCGCAGTCCTCTGCGACTTCGCGCCCTACACGCCGTGCCCAAGCACGGCAAAAAAAGCTATTCCGCTAGCTCTTCTAGAAAGACTAGCAAATCTAGCACAGCTAGAGAAGCTAGAAGCTAATCAACTATCGCCTTATCAGGCAATTACGTGAATTCGGTGGCCGACGGCGAGACGCCGTCGCTTCCGTGGGTTTCGCTTTCCGCCTTCACGCTTTCGCGCTACGGCGCGACAAGTCGCTCCACCCACGGCTGGACTCCTGTCACTGCTACGCAGATCTAAATTTCTAATTTCTAATTTTGCCGACGGCGGAATGCCGTCGCTACATCCGTTTCGTTTGCTGTCATTCCTTCATCTGGAAGATTAGCAGTCGTCCGGCGTAGTCGGTGACATAGATCTTCCCGCCAGCGTATTTCGGGCTGCCCAGCAGGGGCGAGCCGACCTCAAAGGAATCTAGGCATGTGCCGGACTGCGGGTCAAAGAAGTACAGGAAGCCGTCGCAGGCAGCGGCCAGCAACTTGTCCCCCACCATGATTGGCGAGGCCTCAGCGGTCGTCATCTGCCCACGGTATTGTACAGTGCCCACCAGCGCCTTTCGGACATGATTCTTCGCATCCCACTTGCGTTCAAGAGTCGCCAAATCCACCGCCAGCACGCCGCAAAGGTCCGCCCCGCAGTAGGCCATCCCGTTGCAAACCAGTGGTGCCGAGGAGGTAAAGAGTCGTTCTGGCTTCTCCATCTGCTTCAGGATTTCACCCGTCATCGCATTGAATATGGTGAGACCGCGCTCGCCTTCGGCGCGCAGCACGTTTCCGTCCGGCAGGATGGAGAACGTGGGTTGGAAATGGAAGCCGCCGGTCTCCTGTGGTCGGGAATCCCACAGTTCTTTGCCGTCCTTTGCATTCAAGGCGAAGAGTCCGAAGCCCCAGTTGGCGTCGAAGAAGACTCGTCCATCGTGGTAAAGCGGCGCCTGGGTAGTGCCGAATTCCTCCATGCTCTTGCGGAAGGTCCAGACGGTCTCACCGGTCTGCTGGTCCACCGCCCGCAGCAGGGAACTGCAGCCAGTGAAGACCTTCCCCTCGCCAAGAGCAATTGAGTTATGGCAGGTCATCGCCAAGTCATCCGAGGGACATGGATTCCTCCAGACGAGCGCCCCGTCCACCGCATTCAATTTGTAGAGTGTGTTGTCCGCATCGACGAAATAGAGCATCCCGTGGTCGATTGCCACGGAGTTGCGCACGCTGAGACCTGTGGTGAATTTCCACAGGATTTCGCCGTCTTCGGCGTCCACCGCGCAGACGCCGCCGAGGCGTGAGTTGTCCTCATCGGCCAAGGCGACATAGACGCGTTTTCCCTCCACTGTCGGCGTGCCGAAAAGGGCCTTGTTGCCCGGCAGGCAGATTGCCTTCTCCAACTTCAGCAAAACCGATTCTGCTCGCGGCACACATTCCGTAGCAAGTTCCCTTGCCTCCAGACCGTGGTGGAAATGCGCAGCTATCTTGAACGGAGTTGTCGGCGCGGTATCGATGTCTGCCTTCCAGAGCCAGGTGTTGATACGCTTCAGCGAAAGTGCCTGTCCGTCCGCCACTTCAGCGGAAACCGCCTCGCAGAGCCCATCGGAATCGAAAGCGGTGACGGTGAGGCGGCCCGCACCGTCGCAGAGTGCATGAAGAACCGGTCCGTTGTGGCTTTCAGTCACCCCGCTCTCGACCAGTTCGGTGGTGATGTTCCCGTCGGCGTCCACATGGAAAAGCCGTGTTGCCCCCGGCATGTTCCCTCCGCCGCCACACCTGGACTGCCCGTCGTTGTAGAAGGGCACAGGGAGATCCGGAAGGCAAAGATAGTAATGCGTGTGGCCGTAGGCCATGCCACTGATTTTCCATGGCGAGAGGTCGAAGGCATAATCCGTGTCAGGCGCGAAGAAGGCTGTGCGGTCGAAATACGGATAGTAGTAGTGGGTGATGAAGAAGACAGGAGCGCCCTTCAGCCAACTGTCGAGCAGGCACCGTACATAACCCGCGATTTCCTCCAGAGAATAACTGGGCTGGGCGTCGCCGTACATCATCGGGAGCACGATGAAGAGGACATTTCCCTCCACGAAAGCGTAGCGTGTCGGCCCGAAAAGTTCCTCATAGACCGCCTCTCCGCGCTCGTGCTCCGGCACAAGATCGTGGTTGCCAAGGCTGATGTAGGCCGGCAGTCCCCCGAAGGTCTCGCGGGTGAACTCCTGCGCGGTGGTCCGCATGCCGGCCTCGCGGCAAATGTCGCCAGAAAAGACCACGAAGGCCGCGTCTTTCTGGGCCTGCATCAAATTACGGTATTGCTCGTAGATGTCCTTCAGGCTCCATTCACTTGTCTCCAAGTCGCTCATCTGCAGGAATGAGAAACTCTCGCGCTTCGGTCGCAAAGCCAGACGGAAGTCGTAGCCACCATTTCGTCCTGTCTCCACTGGAAGCCAGAAGGGTTCTGCCTGTCGCTCAGCGGGCACCACCACGGAGACCGTCGTCTGGCGAGCGTGGAGCGGCAGCGTGTATGTTCTGTTCCTCGCTGGTGAGAGCCACCGTGAAGCCGTCGCTCACGCGGACGCCCGCCAGTGGCTTTCCTGTCTCATCCGTGACCGTGCCCGAAAGCCCCGGCTTGACTTGCAATGCGTCGTCGATCACCTTCTGGACGGCTTCCACGGAGACGCCGGAGGCAAAACCAACAGCGAACAATAATATAGTATAAAAGGAAATGTGTTTCATGACGGTTTCAGTTCATCTGGAATTCTTGTAACTATTTCAGAATCTCACCCTCTATGAGTTTCTCAAGAGTTTCTTAAGATAATGGCGCAAACTTGTTTTGCCACCCGTTGTGGCTACATTGTCTGCCCTTGCGCCCTCCCGACCCAAACAAGCCGCATGAACAACGAAAGGAACCCAGTCGGGGACATGCGTAGCACAAATATCGCATGTTTAACATACTGAAGATGTGAATGTTATGTTTATAAACCATAAAGTGGCGTCCAAATCCGATTTTTGCTGTGACAAACATTTGTCATTCGTCCGCTCGGCGAATAGCAGATTTGCATAACCTATTTATATTTAGAATATTAGATATAATGGTGATGTTTTAGCTGAGTTTTTGGGCCAAAAGCGTCTCCTTCCAATCCTTCTCGCAAATCCACCCCGTTCATCGCTGAGGGCACCGAAAAAAAACCTCCGCGCCCATGAATTGGAAATTGTCCGCTTGCATTGGACTAATCCACGGTTATTTTTTACTGTTATCCATTTTATTGCATGACCCCATGCCGTCCGCCGACGGAATGGGTTCCTTTTGCGAGTTAAAATTTTTAACTATATAATAACAAAGGACTTATAAAAATGAGAAAATGCATTGGCCTTTACATGTTCACCTCTCTACTCTTTCTCTCTGGAAGCTGTGCACTGAAGGACAAGGGCGTCTCCGTGCCGCCGCCGGCTCCAACTCCCGTACAACTGGGCCGTCAGGAAGGTGAGAAGCTGCTCGTCGCCACCACGATAGACTTTCTGGACTACGCTTTTTTCGACAAGATCGGCTCCGAGAAATTCTATGACTTGGATAGTTACGAAAAACGCATCCGCGAGATGGCCGCCAGCGGCATCAAGCGCATCAATCTGCGCGTAAATGCTTGCGGTATAGCCAATTATCCATCCAAAGTCACCGTGATGTACGGAGAAGACGGGCGGCTCCACTGGAACCTTCTTGAGAACGCCAGGCGTTTCGCCGCCACGCTGCAGCGCTATGACCCCTGCGTGGAAACCATCCGCCTCGGCCACAAATATGGCATGGAGGTGTGGTGTTGGGAGAGCCTCCGCGACGAATGCGGCGGCCCATGCCTGCCCGCCGATGAGCCTGGCTACGAAGACAGCATCGCCCGCCACAGGGGCATGCCGCTCATGGAGCCGAACTATGAAGAGCATCCCGAATGGCAGGCCATGAGAAATCCCGCAAAGATCATCCCGCCGGAGAAAATTGCCGAAATCAACGCAGAAGCAAGGAAATATCCCATATCGAAAATCATCATACGGGACAAGGTCACCAAAGGGCAGGAAATCCGCATAAAGCCCTCGGAAGTGGAAATCTACACGTCCATGGACAACAAGACCTACACCCGCTACACCGCCCCCTTCCAATGCCGCCCCTATCAGGAGGAAGGCACTGGCTACATCTGCTATGAAATCTCCGGCCTGAACATTTCGGCGAACTACGTGAAACTGGCCCATCCCACCTATACGGACAAGAAGTGGGGCATCGCCGTCCGCGAGCGCCGCAATTGCTGCAGCGTCTACAACACGCACGGGGAGGAAATCAACGCTGTCTGGTGCAGCATCGTCCATGGAGACGTGCCGAAAGAGACCAGCTCCTTCAATTTCAACCGCTTTGAGTCAGCCGCGTGGGACTATGGCCATTACCAAGTAGGATTCATCGTCGGCGAACCCCTGGAAGACCAACTCTACTATGAGGGCGTCGTCGAATTCGCCGTGCCTGCCGCCATGGCATACAGGCTGAGGAAATTCAAGGAATTGGCCGACTATCCCTTCGACGGCTACATGATGAACCTCCGCACACACAGCCATACCATTGACGCCGATGATTACGGCTACAATCCGGAAGTCATCCAGGCCACCATCAAGCGCTGCGGCAAGAATCCCGTCACGGATGATTCTGCAAAGGAAGTCCTTCGGCAGATCCGCGCGGAGGCCATCGCAGACTATCTCAAAGGCTGCAAACAGCTCATCGGCGACCGCCCGCTCTACATCTCCGGCCTGCCCAACAAGCCGGAAAACAGGGAGAAGGCCATCCAGCACTACCAACGCGACTACGGCTCCATCAACTGGTTGTATAAACGCTATTTTGCCGACGGCTCCATCGACGGCGTCATCATGATGGGCTGCGACTTCCGCGACGAATTCACCCCCGACGTGCTGCAGGGCCGCAAAATCAAACTGGGCGTCTTCCGCGAAATGGGATTCCCGCCCAAAGGCTACGACTACAAGAGCGATCTGGAGAATCTGCGCAAGGACATGGGACTGAACGAAGTGGAACTTTATGAGACCATGATTCTCTCCTTCCATCCCGAAATGTTCGAGGAAATCAAAAAATAGGGCCATCACCTTGTCTTGAAGTTGCAAGACGTTGTCTTGCAATATGTTATATGAATAAACCGACAAAATCCAGAACCCACTCCTTCCTGGGCATCCATTTCGATTTCCATGCCATGCCCGGCGAAAAAGTCCCCTCCCTCTTCCAGCCAGAAGTCTATGAGGCCATGCTGGACGCGGTCAGGCCGGATTTTGTCCAATGTGACACGAAAGGCCACGCGGGGCTCTCCTCCTATCCGACCACCGCGGGGAACCGCGCCGACCTTGTGGACGGCATTGACATTCTGCGAACCATGCGGGACGCCACAGCCAAACGGGGCATCGCCCTCTACGGCCATCACTCCGGCATTTTCGACCAATGCTGCGCACAACGTCACCCCGAATGGGCCGTCGTCAATGCCGATGGCTCCACAAGCACGGATTTCATGTCCGTCTTCGGCCCCTACGTTGACCAGGTACTGATTCCGCAACTGCGGGAACTGGCAGGCATTTACAACTTGGACGGCGCATGGGTCGACGGTGAGAACTGGGCCGCTCAGGTGGACTATGGCCCATGGGCCGTCGCCGCCTACAAAGCCACCCACAACAATGCGGAGCCGCCCCGTCCAAAAGATGCCAACTATTTGGAATACAAGGAATTCTGCCGCGAAGGCTTCCGCGCCTACGTCCGCCGTTATGTGGAGGTCATTCACCGCGAGTTTCCCAATTTCCAGATCACCAGCAACTGGATCTTTTCAGGAACCATGCCGGAGAAGGTGGATGTGCCCGTGGACTTCCTCAGCGGCGACTACGCCCCCACCAATTCCGTGCTGAGTGCCCGCACCCATGGCCGTGTCATCGAGGGGCGGCACATGACATGGGATCTGATGGCATGGGGCCACAATGCCATCCCCTGCAGCTGGAAGACCCACAACCGCAGCACCAAAGAGCTTGCACAGTACTGTCAGGAGGCCGCCATGGTCATTGCCATGGGCGGCGCCTTCCAGTTCTTCAACATCCATTACGGACACGGCGGCATTCTCCAACGCTGGATGATTCCCACCTGGGGGAAGGTCGCCGAATTCTGCCGTCAGCGGCAGGCCTGCTTCAAATCCCGCATCCGCCCCGAACTGGGCGTCCTGCTTCCCATGGTGCGCAACGGCGCTGACAGAGGCGGTCTCTACGACTCCTGCTGTCTGGACGCTCTCAGCAGCTGGATGGATCTCCTCCAAGACTGCCAGTTCTCCACCAAAGTCCTCTTTGAAAGCCAGCTCTCCGAAGAGGATTTGAGCCGCTACAAGGTCATCGTCGTCCCCGCAATGGCGGCCACGGAATCTACTGTCATGGCGAAACTGGAGACCTTCGTACGCAACGGCGGAAGCTTGCTTGTGGACAGCCCAGCCGCCCCCCTCTTCGCGGGTTTTGCTGGCTTCCGCGGCGATGGCACGCCCGAAAGGCAATTGATCTTCGTGGAAGGCGATGGCGCGTTGGCCGCCGGCGAAACCATTTGCCGGAATCTGACTCCCAATGGGATTGCCCAACCTGTCGGCCAGCTCTTTGACGACAATTTCATGGAGTCGCCCCATCGGCCCGCCGCCATGGTCGCCGCCATCGGTCAAGGCAACGTCGCCGCTCTCGCCTTCGACATGGCCGTCTTCTATCGGGACAATCAATCCACTACCATCCGCAACGCCCTCCGCCGGCTCCTGAAGACCAATCTAGGCTACACCCCCACCGTGGAGGTGACCGGAAGCCGCTTTGCAGACGTGACCATCACGGAAAAGAACAATCGGCTCCTCATTAATCTCATCAATGTGGCGGGGGAACACAATGTCCAGCCCGTTCGCAGCTACGATGAAATTCCGTCCATCGGCCCGCTGACCGTCTCCATCGATCCGTCCATCCGCTTCCGGTCTGCCATGCTGCAGCCGGAAAATACGCCGATGGGCATCAAGACCGATGAGACGACAGGTCGCCACATCCTCACAGTCCCGTTTCTTAAGATCCACAGCTACATAGACTTGGAGCTTGAATCATAACCATCGTCGTCGTCTTCGCCGCAACCGCCCGCCCCAACGTACCGCAGGATACAACGTCATTCGGATTATCCATGAAAGCCTCTTCCCCTCAACAACTTGACATCAATTTCGATACGGACTCCCGACTGAAGAACGCCCTCCATGACGGCCATTTCATCTACAGTCTGGAGCTGAATCCTCCCGCCGGCGACCTGCCCCTTCCTGACGCCATCTCCCAAATGCAGGAGTTCATCAAGGCGGCGGACGCCCAGCCGGAGGTTGATGGATTCACCGTCACGGACCACCTGCATCAGGAGGACGCCCACGACCCGGTCAGCTATGCGGAGATGCTTCAGCGGCTGACGGACAAGATTCTTGTCATCACCCTTTCCGGCAAAGGCTCCTCCCTGGCCCGTCTGCGCGAGCTGGCCGCTGTCGCCCGTGGCAAACGGCTCCCCAACATCCTTGCGGTGACAGGCGACCTGTCCCGTCAGCATGTCATCACGGAGCCCCATCCCCCCTTCCCCCCCTATCCGCCTGGCTACTGCGACAGCGTGGAACTGCTGCAGGCCCTCTCCCGCATCAATCCCGACGGCTGTCTCGGCGCCACCGTCAACTGCTACAAATACACGCCAGAGGACCAATGCCTCCAATATGCGAAGATGATGCGGAAAATCAACTGCGGGGCCAGCTTCCTCATCTCACAGATTGGATGGGACATGAAAAAGGCGCAGGAGCTCCAATGGTATCTGCAGATGCGGGAACAGAACACGCCCGTCCTTGCGCGTATCGCCCTCTTCCCCCGCGAACAGGCGCTCCATCTGGATGAACGCCAGCTCCCCGGCATCCAGCTGCCCCTCCATCTCGGCGGACTCATCTCCCGCCGGGCCAAAGAGGGCGCCGCCCCCTACTACGATGACCAAATCGACCGCATCTCCATGCAGGTTGTCGGATACAACTACTTGGGATTCAGCGGTGTACAATTCTGCGGAATCCAGAGTGCCGCCATTCTGCAGCAGCTTTTCGGCCGAATTCAGGAGCGGCTACAGGAACTGAACAGCTACAACGCCTGGCTGGAAAAATGGACCAAGCTCTACAACGACCTGAACTTGGCCCCTATTCTGACCACCCACTACGGCGGCAGCCCCCATTACCTCTATCGGGACCTGATGATGCCAGACAAACCCATGTACATGGCGGAGACCGCCCTCACTTCCGGCAGCTCCATTGCCCCGCCAACCCCCGCCGACCGACTCAAACTGGCCCTCGCCGCCAAAGAACCCGCCTCTTTCCTCCCCAAACTCCTCCAAAAGACCCTGAAACAGGCGACGAAAACGGCGCAGGCCCACGGAGACTGCTTCGGGCTGGACAACGACGCCTGCCCCAAACACCTCCATCTGGGACCCTGCGGCGGCTCCCGGCCCGACGGCTGCTGCGAAGCCGGCGAATTCCCCTGCTTCTTCCATCGCGTGGCTCAGCTCGCCAACGCCACTAATGCCATTCAGCTTTTGGAAGATGCTCCACAACAGGAAGTTAGCAAATAATGGGCAGATTCGCAAATACCTCATCCTTTTCTCCGGAAGAACAAGACTTCTGGAGACGCTTCTGTGCTTTGATGGGAACGGAATTCACCACACGACGGGGGCTGAAATACACCTTCTCTGTACAGGGGAACGAGGTCTTCTTCAATCGGAAGGAGAAATCCGTCACCGTGGCCACCGTGATGCAAGCCTATCGCAAAGCCATGGAGCAGCTTCAGAAAGGCAAGTTCCTCAAGGGACCGAGTTGTCTTGGCGGATTTGGCGCCAGCTACCTGTTCCCCATCATCCTGCGTGTCCTCAAAGAAAGCCATCCGGAGGACATCCGGCTTTTAAGCTCCCCCACTCCGCAGAATCTGCCCTTTTTCGACCTGACATGACAGGTCATGCTGAGGCGTTACGTCAAATGAAGCAAGTGCACCTCTGAGGGCATCATGAATTTGCAATTTCAGCCAGAGGGACTACAGTAATCTTTTGTTTTCGGAGAGATGTCTGAGCGGTCTAAGGAAGCGGTCTTGAAAACCGCCGTAGGTCTATGCCTACCGTGGGTTCGAATCCCACTCTCTCCGCCATGCATAACTTATTGCGGCAGATGAAGTTATAAATATCATCTGCCGTTTTTTCTGCCGCAACCCCTCTTGCTTCCTCCACAACAATACTCCCATTAATGCGCTTGTCCACAATGACGGACCTCTCACAGCCGTCGGTCTCCAACTTCTCCCGTAGTCCACAATATGTCTAATCATCTGGAGGATGCGACAGCCAATGGGACAAGACATAGAGCAACGCAGATAAGTCACCCATTCCAAAAACTTGCATCCTTAGCAACATTAAATCCTCCGAACGGACGCCTTTTATCCAAAGAGAGGGGATTCAGAAACGCGTTTTAAGGGCCCTAGGAGGGGCCTTGTTTATTTTAGGTATTAATATACCCAAAAGCATGTCCGATGCGACAGAAGCGGCATACAGGCCCCCTAGCGGCCAACATCCTCTCAAAAAAGGGGTGAACGAAGCCCTGAAACGGCAAATTGCAGCCCCGATGGCAAAGGCCCCGCCTGCACATCGCAAAGCTCCATTGACATTGCAATAAATGCAACATTTGCCATCTGAACTCCAAAGCAGCATTCGCCATGGTGGGGACTTGATTCAACCATGGCTTTGGCGGCACGGATCTGCGTCTTCCTGTGTTCCGACTTTTTTTCACATGTTGATTTGCATTTTAGAAAAGAGCCATCATATTTGATATAAGTTTCAAAATCTGCTGTCGAAAACATAGATTATCCATGAATCCGAATTGTACAGTCAAAGCTCAGGCTTGGTGCTGGCGGAGGTCAATATGGCCACCGTCACGATACCTTGTGCTTTGATTTGACAGGGGGCATCCCCTGAAGAGACAACGGATTGAATAGAGACGGACTGGCCATGCCGGTCCGTCTTTTTTTGTGCCTGAATCTGACCATCCTTCGCATTTTCTATCCCCCATTGACCACCATTGACCACCGCACTGGAGAATTCCCATGATGAAGAAAACCGATTTTGAGAGATTCGAGAAGTTTGCCGAGAAGGGAGCCATCGTCCCCATCTTCCAGGAGCTTCCCGCTGACATGGAGACCCCGGTCTCCGTCCTTGAGCGATTTGCCGATGACGAAAACGTCTGTCTGATGGAAAGCGTCGAAAACAGCGAGAAATTCGGACGATACTCCTTCCTCGGCGTCAATCCCAAAGGGATGTTCGCGGTCATAGACAACGACCCCTACGTGATTGTGTCCGGTCAGAGACTGAAGCTGAAATACGACAAATTCCCCCTTGACGCGCTGCGTCCGCTCCTGTCCAGCCGAAAAATCGTGCACGATCCGCTTCTACCCCCGCTTCCCGGCGGCGCCATCGGCTATTGCAGCTACGAGGCGGCTGGCATGTTCGAGAAGCTTCCTCCACCAAAGCCGGGAGACGCCACGCCCCTCTGCGCCTTCATGCTAGCGGATGAAATCATCGCCTTTGACAACATGCGCCACACCATGATGGTCATTGTCAATGTCAACATCGACAACTACAGTAGCAAGCGCGCCGCCTTCAACGCAGGCGAAAAAGAACTTCGTGCGCTTGTCGAGCGCATCGAGACGCCAGTCAATAGCCACATCTCCGTCATGAAGGAGGAGGCCGTCGTCCTGAAACCGGAAATGACGCGGGAGAACTTCGAGAGCATGGTTGAGAAGGCCAAACAGTACATCACCGAAGGAGAGATAATACAAGTTGTTCCATCGCAATGCTTTACATCAGAAACAGCCATTCCTCCCTTCCTCATGTACCGTGCCTTGCGTCTCGTCAACCCCTCTCCATACATGTTTTTCCTCAAACTTGGCGATGAGACCCTTGTGGGCTCTTCGCCAGAAACGCTTGTGAAACTGGAGAACGGCCACAGCACGGTGCGCCCCATCGCAGGGACCCGACAACGCGGCGCTACGCCCGCAGACGACCGACATCTCATGGACGAACTGCTCCATGACGAGAAGGAGTGCGCAGAGCATCTGATGCTTGTGGACTTGGCGCGGAACGACGTGGGCAGAACCGCCGTCAATGGCAGTGTGCAGGTCAAATCCTTCATGAACGTCGAAAAGTACTCCCATGTCATGCATATCGTGAGCGATGTCGAAGGCATTCTCGACTCAAAATACGACGCCATTGACCTGCTCGCCACCGCCTTCCCCGCAGGCACCCTCTCCGGAGCCCCCAAAATCCGCGCGATGGAGATCATCAACGAACTTGAGCCCGCTCCACGGGGGGCATATGGCGGTTGCGTGGGCTACATCAGCTACGACGGCAACATGGACATGGCCATCACCATCCGCACCATCGAAGCCAGAAACGGGAAGATCCGCGTCCAGGCAGGAGCTGGAATCGTCTATGATTCCGTGCCTGCAAACGAATATCAGGAAACCATCAACAAGGCCGCAGCTCTATTCAAAAGCATTGAATTCGCAGGGAGGAACCTCAAATGATCTTTGTTCTTGACAACTACGACTCCTTTACCTACAATCTTGTGCACCTTCTGGGTTCCTTAGGAGTGGAACTCGTCGTGGAGCGCAACCGCGAGACCTCCGTGGCGGCGATCATGGCCATGCGTCCCGAAGGCATCCTGCTCTCGCCTGGCCCCAGCCGCCCTGAAAACGCAGGCTGCATGCTCGCGCTTATCGACGCCGCCGCAGGCAAGCTTCCCATGATGGGCGTATGCCTTGGCCATCAGGCAATTGGACAGGCCTTCGGTGCCAAGGTCGTCTCCGCCACACGCATCATGCACGGCAAGCTCTCCGCCATCACCCATGACGGCAAAGGGCTTTTCAAGGGGATTCCGCAGAATTTCAAAGCCGTCCGCTACCATTCGCTAGCGCTTGAGCAACAGTCCATTCCAGACTGTCTGGAAGTAACCGCCCGTTCCGAAGATGGTGAAATCATGGGCATTCGCCACAAATCCCTTCCAATTGAGGGAATTCAGTACCATCCTGAGTCCATCATGACAGAATTTGGACGTCAGCACCTCATGAACTTCCTTGAAATGTGCCGAGGAGAATGATTTTCACCTCTATTCAACAGGAGAAAACAACCATGAAAGAGCTATTGCAAAACATCATGAACGGAATTGACCTTACCGAGGAGGAAGCCGCCAGAATGCTGGACCTCATGGCATCAACCGACAACTTTGCGCAGGCAGGCGCCCTCCTCGGCGCCCTTGAGATGAAAGGGGAAAGCGTCTCGGAGCTCATCGGGGCCGCCCGCTACCTCAAGGCGCACGCCCACGCCATCCATGTCGGCAAACCCTGCGTCGACGTGGTGGGAACCGGCGGAGACGGCGGAGTCTCGTTCAACGTCTCCACCACCGCCGCCTTCGTTGCGGCAGGAGCTGGCGCAACAGTCGCAAAGCACGGCAACCGAGCAGTTTCCGGCAAAAGCGGCGCCGCTGATGTGCTGGCCGCCCTCGGATACAACCTTGACATGCCCCATGAGGCCGTCGCCAACACCATACGGGAGAATGGAATCGGCTTCCTCTTCGCGAAAACGCTCCATCCTGTCATGGGAAAGGTCGCTCCGCTTCGCAAGGCACTTGGTGTCCATACCATCTTCAACCTGCTGGGGCCCCTGTCGAATCCCGCCAACGCCGAAGGCATCGTCCTGGGTGTATGGGACGCCAAACTGCTCCCGCTCTTCGCGGAAGCCCTTCACGGCCTTGGCATGAAGCGCGCCATGGTCATCCACAGCCAAGACGGCATGGACGAAATCTCAGCGACCGCCTCCACCGACTGTGCCATCCTTGACCACGAAAGCATCCGCTACTCCATCATTGAGCCATTGGAATACCTCCCGCCCAACGAGACCATTGGAACCACCTCTGGCGGGACACCGGAGGAAAACGCCGTCATCCTCCGCCAGATTCTTGAGGGGCATGACATCAGCGCACGGCGCGGCATGGTCGTGCTTAACGCCGCCGCCACCTGCTTGGTCGCCGGCTTGGGCTCCAACCTGCACGATTGCGTCATTCTCGCCGAACGTTCCATTGATTCCGGCGCCGCGCTCCGCAAACTGGAGATTCTCCTGGAGGCAAGCCACGCATGAGCATTCTGAACGACATCGTTGACAAGCTCCGTCCACGCCTTGAGAACCGAAAACGCATGATTCCCATGGAACGGCTGCTGGAGCAGACACTTGTTCTTCCGCCTCGAAGAGATTTCAAGTCCGCCTTCCGTGGGAACGGAATTCACGTCATCGCGGAAATCAAGCGCGCCTCTCCCTCCAAAGGACTCATCCGCAAGGACATCGATGTGCCGTCTCTGGCCCTGGAACTTGAGGGCGCCGGCGCCGCCGCCCTATCCATCCTGACCGAGCCCCATTACTTTCTCGGCGATGAATCCAATCTGGAGCTGGCCGCCGCCGTCGTCTCCATTCCCCTGCTCCGAAAGGATTTCATCTTCGACGAATATCAAATCGTAGAGGCAAAACGATTCGGCGCCTCATGCATCCTGCTGATCGCCGCCATGCTTCCTGCCCGCCGTTTCATCCAGCTTCTGGAGTTCGCCCATTCCATAGGGCTTGACGTCCTTGGAGAGGCGCACACCGAAGAGGAGCTTGAAACCGCCATGGCAGCCGACCTTATCGGAGTCAACGCAAGGGACCTCCACACATTCAACACTTCTCTCGAACGTTCTGCCGCCCTCCTCAAGAGGATTCCCGCCAGCCACATTTCCATTGCTGAAAGCGCCGTCAAAACCCATGCCGATCTAAAAATGCTGCAAGACGCTGGCGCCCAAGGCTTTCTCATCGGTGAGACGCTCATGCGAGCCGAACATCCAGGGCACACGCTTAAGGAGCTTCTGCAATGCTGCTGAAAATCTGCGGAATCTCCCATGTGGACGATGCCATCGCCGCCGCTCAGGCAGGCGCTGACTTCATCGGCGTCATTCTGGTGCCATCGTCAAAACGACATGTCTCCCTTGAGCAGGCAGAGCGAATTTTCGCCATGTCGCCAGTTCGAAACGTGTTGGTGACGCGGGACATGCCGCTCGCGGAGCTGCAGTGCATCATTGACCGTCTACATCCCCATGCCGTGCAGTTGCATGGCGGAGAAAGCGCGGACTACGCCACCGCCATCCGACACACGAACGTCTGGAAGGCATTCAACCTCAACAGTCCCTTTGACCTGAACGCCGCCACGGCCTTTCCCGCCGAATTCATCGTCGCCGACTCCGGCGGCGGAACAGGCACCCCCTGCGACTGGCAGATGGCCGCCGCCTTGGCGCGACGCCGCAAAATCCTTCTTGCAGGGGGCATCGACGCCAAAAACGTTCAGGAGGCCATTGACGCTGTCCAGCCAGACGGAATCGACGTCTCCAGCGGCGTCGAAAGCGCTCCAGGCATCAAAGCCCCCATCAAGCTCAAGAACCTCGCGGAGGCCATCTCGCGCATGAATAGCCAAAAGCCCCAACGGCAACACTGAAGAAATGACAACAAAAGGAACATCATCCATGAATATGCATTACGGCATCTATGGGGGACAGTATGTCCCTGAAACCCTTACGGGAGCCCTTCGTGAGCTCGAACAGACATATCTGGAGGCAAAGGACGACCCCGCCTTCCACGGGGAGCTCGACGACCTTCTGAAGCATTACGTCGGACGGGAATCGCCGCTCTATTATGCAAAACGCCTCTCCGAACACCTTGGCGGCTCCCGCATCTATCTCAAACGCGAAGATTTGAACCACACAGGCGCCCACAAAGTCAACAACACCTTGGGACAGGCCCTGCTCGCTCGACGCATGGGCAAGAAACGCGTCATCGCGGAGACTGGCGCGGGCATGCACGGCGTCGCCACCGCCACTGTCGCCGCCCTATTCGGCATGGAGTGCGAGGTGTTCATGGGCGCCGTCGACGTGGCACGGCAGGCTCCGAACGTGGACCGGATGCACGCCCTAGGCGCCCACGTCCGTTCCATAACGGATGGCGGCGCCACGCTGAAGGACGCCATGAACGCGGCCCTCCGAGAATGGGCCTCCTGCAGCGACACAACGTTTTATGTCATAGGAACCGCCGCCGGCCCCTATCCCTACCCCATGCTAGTGAAGGACTTCCAGTCCGTCATTGGAAAGGAGACGCGACGGCAGTGCCTGGAGATGTGCGGACGCCTTCCTGACCAGGTTGTCGCCTGCGTCGGCGGCGGCTCCAACGCCATCGGCATGTTCGCCGGTTTTGAAGATACGCCGAACGTGCGACGCATCGGCGTCGAGGCCGGTGGCATGGGAATACAAACGGGACAGCATGCCGCATCCATCAACGGCGGCAAGGTGGGAATCCTCCATGGCATGAAGGCATATTTCCTTCAGGACACCGACGGACAGATGCGGGACACCTACTCCGTTTCCGCAGGCCTTGACTATCCAGGCGTCGGCCCCGAACACTGTCTTCTCGCCGACGAAGGACGCGCCTTCTACGAAGTCGCCAACGACGACGAGGCTGTCGCCGCCTTTGACATGCTGTGCCGCTATGAAGGCATCATTCCGGCTCTCGAAAGCTCTCATGCCCTGGCCTTTGCGATCCGCGAGGCGCCACGGCACGGCCACGACCACATCATCGTCGTCAATCTTTCAGGCCGTGGCGACAAAGACATGGAAAACATCAGACAATACAAGGAGAAACATGGACAGAATCGCTGACATTTTCGCGGCGCGAAAACCGCTTATCATCTTTACCAGCGTCGGATACCCAACCGAGAGTCGATGCGAGGACGCCGTCTGCGCCGCAATCGAAAAAGGCGCGGACATCATTGAGCTGGGCGTCCCCTTCTCCGACCCCATGGCGGATGGACCGGTCATTTCCGCCGCCTCACAGACCGCCATCGCCGCCGGCATGAACGTCCACAAGGTCATCGCCTTCGCCGCCAGAATCCGCTCGCGCCATCCCAAAACGGGACTCGTCCTTTTCAGCTACATGAATCCGCTTCTGCATCTCGGTTACGACCACACATGCACCCTGCTTGCAGAGGCTGGAGTGGATGCAATCCTGCCCGTCGACCTTCCATTAGAGGAGCGAGACGAGCTGCTTGAACCCGCCCGCTCCCACGGTCTCCACATCATCCCCCTTGTCTCTCCGCTCACTCCGGAAGAGCGTATCATCCGCATTGTCAAGGACATGAGCGGATTCGTCTACTACATCAACGTCGCAGGTGTGACAGGAGAACGCGCCGCCCTGCCCCCCAACATCGGGGAGCACATCGCCATCATCAAACGCCATACCGCTCTGCCTGTGGCAGCGGGATTTGGAATTGCCTCCGCAGAGGCGGCCCATGCCGCGGCGGAGGTCGCCGATGGCGTCATCTCCGGCAGTGGCTTCGTGAAGGCATGCTCCCAATCCACTGAAAGCGCCGCCGACTTCACGGCAGAGCTTCTGCGCGGCATGGGACGCTGACCACATGGCTCCTTTGGCCATGCCGGTCGTCCATCATTTCCACGACCGGATGGCCTCTTCGGCGCAGGCGGCGAGGAACTTGGCGTCAGCCTCTTCGATTTGGGGCGGAATGAACTTCACGTCCTTGGCCTTTTTGTTGAAGAGGAACATGTACCACACGCAGGCTTGGAGGTATTCGCCCCGCTTGTTGAGATGATTGCAGTCCACATGGAGCTTGTATTCGCCAGTCTCCGGATTCTTCCACCAAGAGGTCATGCCGACCACGTCGTTGGGGACGGGAGGCAGCGTGGGATAGGTGACGGCGACGGGCTCCTTGGGCACATCGGCCGCCGTATAGGGATTCGGAACCCGTTCACGGAAAATCTGGACGGCGTTGCCCACGGGAATGACGCGGAATCCATATTCCTTCTGCAAGGCCTTGAAGCACTTGACAATGCCGTTGTGCATCTCCAGCTGCGTCATGTTGAAGCTGCCTCCAGGCAGGATCGCCCCGCTGTCGGCGCGGTATGCCCACGTCTGATGGGCCACAATCTCCGCCTGCGGCTGATATTCGCGGACAATCGCGACAAGCCGCTTGGCATCCTCTCCATAGCTTTCCGGCCTCCAGCTGTCCCGCGAGGCCTGCTGGATGGAGACGATGTCATAGGTGTCCGCCTTCAGCCCCTCCTGCAGGCTGATCTTGTTCCCTTCAATGCCCTCCACAGGAAGGTTGGTGAGATAGGGGCGATGCTCTGGATTCTGCGCCGTGGTGTCATACTCCTTCAGATGCCGCTGGATGCTGCAGCCGCCGATGTACAGGTTGCGGATGATCAGCTTGACGGACGGATCCGCCGCCGCGATGGGCGGCAGGAAGGGCAACACACTCAAGGAGAAGCTGTTGCCAATCATCAGAACCCGCAGCGGTTTCACGGCAGGCGCCGCCTCTTGGGCAAAAGCCGCAGCGGAGAACAACAGAGTGGTGGCAAGGGCGAATTGCTTTTTCATGATTGAGGCCTTTCGGTTGCATGGCACGTTCACTCAACGGAATGAACCGTGCTATATATAATATATTGTATAAGAAAATGCGTTAGTATTTGCGGTAGAACTGCTCCAAAGGCGTCCAGAGGATTTCAGGGTTGTCCCGTTCCTCCAGATTCACGGACTCATGGTACATGCCGCCGTTGGCACCGAGGAAGCGGAAGAAGGCGGCCTGCTCCAGCAGCTCCTGGCTGGTATGGGTTCGCTTCTGGCCATAATCGTAAATCTGGGCCCAAAAATACAGCTTCTGCTCCGGACGGGCGGCCTGCGCAAAGGCGGCCTGCTGTATGCTCGCGAAAAACGGCCCCACATGGAACTGGCCGCTGACCACGCTGTCCACCCAGCCGTTTCGCAGATATTTTTTCACGTCCACGGGCATCTTGCCCCAATTGCCGGTCAAGCTGTCCGACAGTCCCCAGAAGCTGGTGCCGAACATAAGTTTCTGTCCCGCAGCATGAACCAAATCCGCCGCCTCCCGAATGAGCTGGTCGAGCCCCTCCGCCTTCAGCTCCCGCCACTTCTGGATGTCAAAGTCCTCCGTCAGGATGTCCACCCCATACCGTTCCTTGTACTGTTTCACGATGGTGGGATTGAAGCCATATTCATCGCCCTTGTCCTCTCCGAAGGAGAAGGAGTGGCTGCGGGTGCAGAGGTAGAGGCCGTCGGCTCCATAGGCGAGCAGTTCGCGGATGATGTCCAGCCGATACTTGCGGGCGGCTGGTTCACTGTAGCACATGGTGCCATACAGCGGTTCGCCTTTTCGATTGAGCTGGACGGTTTCAGGATGCTCCTTCTGGAACTGGCTGAAGTGGGTCATGCCGCGGCTCTGGTCGTTGTACGCCTCATCGGAAAGAGTCATCCAGATGTAGAGCTGCACTCCGTTTCGCTTCGCCTCGCGGATGGCGACGGCCAGCGGATCGAAGCGCTCCAGATTGCCCGCCATTCGCTTTTCTCCTTCTGTAAATTCTTGTCCATCAATGACTTGTGGAAATATCGTCCCCACCTTCGTCGGATAGACGAAATTGCCCAGGGCGGACACGCGCCACAACACGCCGGTCACATTCCGTCGTTTGCAGGTGGCGAAATAGGCGACGATGGCCGGCTCGTCGTAGTTCTCCAGGCCTAAGTTGCTGCAATACTCCACATTGTCCAGATAGTCCATGTTCAGCCACATCTCCATGTCAGGCAGCCGACGACCATCGTCCGCCAGAAACGAGGTCGGCGTCAAGGAGACGGCGGCGAATTCGGCGGCACCCCTTTCAACGGAGAAGGTCAGCTCCAGAGCGGCGGTGTCGGCGTTGGTGCAAAGGGGCATGACGACGTCCTGAACCGTCCCTTTGGAGAAACACGGACTTTTCCAATCCCGAATCCACCGCTTGTCCGACGTCCGCGCGACCACGGAAAAGGATGCCTCGCCGTCATCGGACAGCAGGCGGACCTTGGTGCGCAGCAAATAGGCGCTGTCCCCCGCCGCCGCGATGTTCGGCAGCACCGCCACAACCGTCGAGGAGGCATCGGTCTCCCGCGTCAGCGTCAGTCTGTCCTCTTGGCGAACCACCTTGCCGTGGCCGCCCACAAGGCGCAGGGCCTCCCAATTCAGGGGAAGGGGCTCAGCCGCATGGAGGCAAAGAGTGGCCAAGGCCGTGAAAAACCAAAACGAGGCAGCATGGTGTTCAGTTGCAATCATGAAAATCCCTCTATCCATCGCTTTCAACAAAATTTACCGTGATTTCACTATTTAATGTAGCATGATTCCCCCGCCTTGCATACTCATGAGGCTGAAAATCCACACTTGCTCCCTGCTTTCACCTTTCAACTTTCACTCCTGCCTCCTGCCATTCTCATGAGAACTTGACGTTTCCCAAAGACCATCCATATTAAAAAGCGCATGGATTTCCCCAAAACGGAAGGCATGGAAAGATGAATACGAACAAACCGGAACACATTGCCGTCTATTTGCGTCATAAGCATGTGCCATGCTGGAACTTCCAAGACAGGCACAAAAAACGGCTCATGGCATTGCTTCCCCAGACTCAAGTCACGGTCTGCGAAAACAAGGAGCAGTTTCTGGAGACGCTGCCGGAGGCGGACTGCGCCATGGTGTGGGTCTTCCAGCAGCTGTGGCTGGCGGAGGCCCCCAAGCTGCGCATTCTGTCCACCCCCGCCGCCGGAAAGGACTATTTTCAGCTGACGACGCCCCATGGGCTCCGCCTCATGTATGGCCAGTTCCACGGCACCATCATCGGCGAGACCGTGGTGGGCATGCTGCTGGGCATGAGCCGCGGCATTCTGCAGGCGGCGACCACCTATGCGTCCCTGCCCTGGCCACGGGAGGAGCTGGCCGCCGTGCAACGGCCCCTGCGGGGCAGCCATGTGGTCATTGTGGGCTTCGGACACATCGGCACGGCCATTGGCGCCATGCTGAAGCCTTTCGGCGTCCGAATAACCGGTGTGAAGCGAAATGTGGATATTCCTCTGCCTCAATGGTTTACAGAAGAAGACAGAATCCTGTCCACTGATGAGCTGGATGCCGTCCTGCCCGAGGCGGACCACGTGGTCCTCGCCCTCCCCCGCCTTCCGGAGACGGACGACTTCTTCAACGCCCATCGCATCAATCTGCTGAACCGCCACGCCACTCTCTGCAACATCGGACGAGGCAACGCCTTAGATGAAATGTCCCTCTGCGCCGCCCTCCGTGCCGGCCGCATCGCGGGAGCCTGTCTGGATGTCTTTCAGACCGAACCACTTCCCGATGACTCCTTCCTGCGCAAATGCCCCCGGCTCTGGCTGATGCCCCATGCATCCGCCATCGCGGAAAGCTATCTGGATCTCTATGTGGACGATTTTGCCCGCCAGCTGCAAGCCCCCCCGACAGCGGACTAACCCCCTACGGCATGGTTCTTTACAAGATTCAAAAAGAATAAAACTTCGCGTTCAGCCGCAGTAACGCGGCTGAACGTTTCTGTTTATTCTGTGGATTCTGTGGACTTTAGTCACTCCAACAAACCTGGGGCGTTCATGATTTCACGACGGATTGTGCTGATGTATTCAAACACGTCGAAGCAGGACTGCAGCCGCCGTTCATGCGCCTGCGCCCACTGATAGAGAAGCTCCGCCTTGGGAATGGCGGCCTGCTTCCCCTGCGTCCACAGCGTGACCAGCAGCTGCGCCAGCAGACGATTCCTCTCGATGTGCAGAGCCAGTTGTTCCCATGACTCCTTCCAGCAGGAGACAACGGAGGCCCTTCCGGCGGTCAGAGCGGGCTGCACGGCGGCGACCAGCGCCTCGAAGTCCTTCTGCAGAGTCTTAGCCGCCTGTTGACGCTCCGCCAGTGGCTTCTCCCCACGAAGTAACGCGATCTGGAAAAGGTTGGAGGTCCCCTCAAAATAGACCTGGGCGTCGTAGGCATCAAGCCCATAGGCGTCGCGGAAGAAGTCCTGCGCCACTTGCTCAAAGCTGAGTTTGGGGTTCCAGAGGGTTCTTGCCATGGCGTTCATGCCCAAGCCGTTGGGGAAGAACACACGCTGGTTTTGGCAGCTGATCATGCCCTGCATGTGGAGATTGGCCAGATTGCTGCAGTCCTGCTGGAGGATTTTGGCGATGTGATAATAGCCGGGGTCCGTCTGATGAGCCCACATGAAATGGTAGTCGAAGTCAAAGGACGGCCCGTCAAACTGCTCAAACCACTTTTCGAGGAAGGCCAGATTCTCCGCCGGATCCGTGGGCATGGTCAGCCGATTGCGCACATAGTCGGGAAGGGGCGTCTTCCACGGCTGTTCGGGAAGGAAGGGTTTGGAGTAGGTTCGGGTGATGGGCGCGAACATCAGAATGAAACGGGAGGACGGCTTCAGCCGTGACTGAAGCGGCTGCCACAGCAAATCCACATAGACCAAAAAGACGATGCGGACTGGAAGATTGGCCTTCGTCAGCTTTTCATCCAGCTCGTTGAGCATGTCCACGTACCAGTCGCTGGGACGCTTCTGTGCGCACAGAGAGCATTCGCAGTTGTTGTTCGTGCCGTCCGCCAGCCAGAAGTGGATGACGTCCACATCCGGATTCTCCTGCGCATATTTCACGATGGCGTCGGTCATGATGGCGCGGACTTCCGGGTTGCCGTAGCACAAACTCGTGTTCAGGGCAATGCCTCCCCACAGCTCCCGCTTGCCATTGACCTCGGCGAAGAATTTCGTGACCGACGGCGGCACAGGGTCCTTGTGCACGTACCATCCCTTGCCTTGGATGCCAAAGGGCTCGCAGGTCCAGCCATGGCCCACCATCTGCAGCTCCATGCCGCGGCGCTTCACCTCCTGCCGCACCGTCTGGGTGATGGCCTCCGCGTCGAAGCGCTCCTTCTCCAGCAGGGGATTGTCCGCGTGGGAGTACCAGCGGTCAAAGAAGGTGAAGGCGTCGCGGAACTGGATGAAATAGGCGTTCATGCCGTGGCGGCTCATCCATTCAACGGTGTCCAGCACATTCTCACGGGAGACGGCCCCCTCGATGCAGATGCCGCGGAAGGGATACCCCGCCTGCTCGGCCATGTGCACAGGTCGCAGCGCGGCCGCCTTCAGGCAGGGCACCAGTTCGCCGTCCTTTCCGGGCCGAATCCAGCGGAAGCCTAACGCCCGCAGCAGCGCATAGACGCCAAACAGCACGGAGCGCGGGTTGGTGCCCGTGACCCGATTGGAATGTCCAACCCATTCCACGTCAATATGATAGCCATCCGAAGCACCATTGTTGGCCGCCGCCTCGACAGCCAAGGTCAACGTGCTGGCCCCTGTGGAACGCACTTCTTCGCCGCAAGCCAGAGAAAGGCACTGCAGCAGTTCCGATTTCGCCAGCTGAACCGCCGAATGGTCGGATAACGCTAAAACGTCCAATTCCATAAGTCCCTCTTGCTTCCTTAATATATGCATTTATTGCATGATTGTGCATTCAAATATATTCTTTTTTTGCTATACGGGCGTGACAATCCGCAGCTCGGAGGAGAGCCGCATGGGCGTCACGGCCTCCCGAAAGACCGCCATATGCGGCGCGGCGAGATGGGCCTTGAGGGCCTCCAGGCTCTCCCAGCACTCCACGAAGACCAAGGTGTCCGCCGACAATTGGCTTTGGGCGGCCATGTCGGAGGGCATGTTTTCGTTCAGGACGTAGGAAATGCATCCCTTTTCGGCCAGCACGTTGGCATAGTTGGCCTTGGTCAGTTCAATGAATTTCTCTCGGCAGCCTGGTTTCAAAACAGATGTGGCGATGACGGTAATCATGTCTCTCCCTTTGGGTTGTGTGTCTCGTGAAATGGATGGCAGAAGCCATGCCGTTTAACGTAATCTCTCCATGAGACCATGCAAACCGCCATTGCGTTTTTTGGCGAGAATTGGCGCGGTCCGCATCCCATGAAAAGTGAAATGAGAGGAATGACGCGACATGTCAGCCGCGGAGGGAGCCCCGCCGTCGGCCCCAAAGGGAGAATTGGCGGGAAGACAACTTGTTTTCAGGCTAAAGCAATGTACGTTATTGACCATGCACATGGCAAAAAGCACTTCAACAACAAAGGAGCAATCATTATGGACAATGAAATCAAACACGTTGCGCAAATCAACGAATTCTTCACGCCAAGTTTCTGGCAGGCTCATCAACAGGACATCTTCCGGCTGGGCCGAATTCTGCTGCTGTGCCTTCTGGTGGTCATTTTGGCGAAATTGGCCGCCGTGGTGGCCCACAAGCTCATCATGAAGACCATTAAGAAGATTGACGGCATGGACGAGGCCATCGGCCATGTCATCTACACCATCGCCAAAACCATCATCTGGATCATCGCGGGACTCATCGCCCTGGATCTCTTCGGCTTCAACACCTCCAGCATCCTCACCATTTTGGGCGCGGCGGGACTGGCCATCGGCCTGGCCATGAAGGACTCCCTCAGCAACATCGCCGCCGGCATCATGCTGCTGATTCTACATCCTTACAAGGCAGGAGATTACATTGACTGCGGCTCCATCAGCGGAACCATCAAGGAACCCGGTCTGTTCACCACCACCCTGCAGACGGTGGACGGCCTGTTCGTCGCCGCCCCCAACAGCGTCCTCTTCGGCAACCCCGTCAAAAACTATTCCCGCAATCCCCTGCGTCGGGCGGACATCACCGTGGGCATCTCCTACACGGACAACCTGGCCGAGGGCATCAAGGTGCTGATGGAGCTGATGAACTCCAACCCCTTGATTATCAAGGACCCCGCGCCGACGGTGCTCGTGGCGGATTTGGCGGACAGCTCGGTCAACCTGACCCTCCGCTTCTGGTCCACGACGCAGGACTATTGGACGGTCTATTGGCAGATCAAGGGCCAGCTGAAGAATGCGCTGGAGAGCGCGGGCCTGAACATTCCGTTCCCGCAGCGGGTTGTCACCTTCGCCAACGGCCTGCCCGAAGGCAAATAACCCAGGACGGAAACAATTCAGAAGTTGTCCACAAAACACACAGAACGTGTTTATTCTGTGTAGGTTGTAGATTTTGCAGAGATTGAATAGGTACGGAGGACTTTCATGAAATGGTCCACGTGTTTTCAGTTTGCATTCAATAGTTGCATGTCCTGCCTGTGCATGGCCGCCACGGCCTACTTCGAGGGGGACGTGGTCACCCGCATGGAGCAGCTGGAGAGCTACCGCGGCATGGCGGCGGTCGACCACGTCGTCGGCGACCTGCGCAAAAAGGCGTATGTCTGCAACCATGAGCAGCTTGGGGTGAACTACGGCGACAACGTGGAGTTCCAGCTGCGGCGGGAGCAGGTCATCCTGACCCCCCAGACGCAGGCGTTCCTCTACGGGAGGGAAGGCGTCCCCGCGCCCCGCTACGCGAAGGGCAGCCGCCCCCGCCTGGAGCGGATCGTGGCGGAGCTGACGGAGGGGAAGGCGTCCGAACAGGAGAGGGCCCTCGCCATCATGCGCTTCTGCCGCGACCTGAAGAAGAAGGGCCTCCCCGGCCCCGGCCACAGGGACTGGTTCTACGGCGGCACGGAGGAGACGCTCATCGACAAGGGGGAGGACCTCTGCGAGACCCTTGGCCGCCTCTTCACCGCCCTCTGCGAGGTGGCCGGAATCCCCGCCCGCATCATCATGCACGACATCGGCGGACACATCACTGCGGAGGCCTTCACGGATGGCCATTGGGGCTACTGCGACCCCCGCTTCGGCGTCTATTTCCTTAAGGAGGACGGCCGCATGGCCTCCCTCTGGGAGCTGATGCAGAACCCCGACCTGACTTTGAACCAGCCGGAGACCGTCAAGGCGGACATCGGCGGTGTCTACACGTGGGAAGAGCGGGCCCAGCGCTGCCGCGAGAAGTTCTTCGCGCCGCAGGAAATTAACGGCTTCGAATACTATTCACTGGCGGACGCGGCCCGCTACCGCTACGGCACGGTGTCCGAGGCGCTGAGCGTGTCCGCCGGCCTGTATGTGGTCAACGCCGTCTACGGGGCTCTCATCACGGAGATCTTCGGGCTGGGGGAGAGCCATCTGGAGGACTATTTCTGGAAGCCATTGCCATTGAACAAGTTAGAACTTGCCTGGAGAAGCGATGGCTACACCCCATGGTGGGAGCTGAAGGAGGCGACTCCAGAAGTCCTTGAGCAAAAGCATATTACGCCTTTTGATGGCAGCGGGATGCAGTATCTGATCTGGGGCACGGGCCCCGGAAGCACCTTCACCCATAGAACCCAAGTCGGCGAACTGTTCGGCTATGCCGTCAAGGAGGAGCAGTGGAAGACGAAATTCACGCCCGGAGACAAAAACGTCCGTGACAACATCCAGCGCCTCATCGAGCAGGGGATTGACCCCATGGCCCTGATGGCGGAACTGGCTCATAAGCATAACCATAAGATCTTCAGCCGCTTGGAGATGAATCATGAATACGGGCCGGTGGACTCCGATTCGTGGATGTGGATCGGCTTCGTGGGCGAGCTCAACAAGCGGCATCCGGAATACCGCATCAAGGGCAATGCCAACCTGGACTTCTCCTTCAAAGAGGTGCGAGACTTCAAGCTGGCCATCCTGCGGGAGTTGGCCGCCTCCGGCGTGGATGGCATTTCCGTGGATTTGGCCGTCTATCCGCCGTATTTCACGGAACCGAATGCGGAAATCATGAACGGCTTCATACGAGATGTCCGTAAAATGCTGGATGAGGAGGGCGAAAAGCAGGGCAAACGTATCGCGCTGCAGGTGGCCATTCCCTCGCAGCATCAGGACAAGTACGGGCTGGACTGGCAGACCTGGCTGGCGGAGGGGCTCGTGGACGTGCTCGTGCCCACCGCCGTCCCCATCAATGAGAACCGCTACGAGTTCGACGTGCGGGTGGAGCCCTTCCTGCGGAAGCGCAAAAAAGGCGGCTGCAAGATCTACGGTGGCCTAGACCAAAGCCTCCGCATCTTCAATCGAGATGACGATCCGGACGGGATTCCCCGCTATTCAAGGGGCAAGAGCGAACACGAAATCAACGCGCAGGTGCTGATGTTCATGCGCTCCGGAGCGGACGGCGTGGTCTTCAATCAGGCGGTCAGCTCCTATTTCGTGAACCACAGGGACTTCTTCCTCAAGATTGGGGACCCCGCCAATGTGGAGTTCGCCCCGAAGAACTACATCGCAGGTCCCTTCCTCCCCTTGACCCCCATCGAGCCGAAGCGCTCCGCGGACTCCCATTTCTTCACGGAAACCCAGCTGACCCGGCTGCGCGTGGCGGACGACATCGCCGCCGCCAGACGCAAGTCCCTGGAGCCCAACGTGTCCCTGATATTGAACTTCCGCGCCCTCACCCCCCATGAGAAGCTGGAGGTGTATCTGAACGGACATCTTCTGGGCACCCATGTGGGGGACGCCGAAGGCGGTGACGCCACCTCCTCCTTCGGCCTGCCCAAACGGGAGACGGACCTGATGGTCCCCGACTGGTGGAAGAAGGGCATGCACACGCTGGCGGTGCCGCCGGATCTGCTGTGGCTGGGGGAGAACGTCATCCGCATGGTCTATTCCACGGACGCCCCCGCCGAGCAGGCTCCCCTCCACATCCTCTGGCCTGAAATCCAAATCCGCTACTGACGCGTCCTTCGCCTATGCAAAACTTGCATTTATTGCAATATCCATGAAGTGTTGTTGCCCCTGTGGCGGCCCTTGCGCGGCAACGGCAAGAACTCGCCGCCAACGACCTTCGTCCACCCCTTTTTCAAAGGGACAATGGCCGCCAGGGCCCCACATTTCGCCTCTGTCGCATTGGGCATGTCTATAGGTACATTAATATTCATACATTCAAAACAGAATTTACGTCTTATGAAAAAACTTTTGTTTCATTTGCTTTTGTTGATAGCAGTAGGCAATATCTTTTTTCAAGACGCACATTGCCAGACGAATCTTCGCACATTATCTGATGAACAATTGATTCAAATATTTGAAAAAGAGGATATTAGCACAAGTGTTTATTACAGCACCAACCATTATTCTGAATGGACCAGAGAGGATATGATTCGAATTTTGGGTGTCATTTATCTTGATGCCTATAACAAGGGTGAGGATTTAGGGGATATGCGTAACGAAGTAGTTATCAGCAAGCACCCTGGCAAGGCAGATGAATATAAGATTTGCAGTAACAGCCGACTTTCATCACTCAAATGGAAGAACATCCAGTATCTTGAGAATAACATTGCAAACACCCTGTTCTTTAGGACGAACACATGCTTCAATCCTGAGGACGATTTTACCAAGAAGGTCTATTTCAACTATGGTTTCATCGATTCATCTAAGTTTATGACATTGCCGAAAATCCATGATGTTGGATTTCCTGAAATCGCACTTGAGGATTTTCCATGGCTTGATGGATCGACCTCTACGAAGCCATTGCGAATCGCATTGGCGGCCACCATGTTCGAACTTCCATGCCAATGGAGTTGCAGAGTCGACGATAATATAGCCTTCCCACGAGTTTCCCTAAGAACCGACGCTGGAAGGCGTCGCAAATGGGCTACGGTGCTCATTAACAGCGAGAAGAATGGCATTGTTCAAAACAATCAGTCAATTGGCTCTTATGTCGAATTGACTAATGCTTTCAATAATCCAAGTGGTCCTTCGACATTGGTTATCAATGCCGTCCCACCAGACTTGACACACAAATACAATCCTGATTGGACAGTCATTCATCCAGAGTACTATGAATGGAAAATCATCGGATACGATGCATTGGTACCTCTTACAAATATCGGAAATCCATGCCAAAGTCTCACGATTGACGAAATTAAGAATATTTACCATGGAAAACTCTCGGTTTGGGATAACCTTACGGACAACAAAATGAAAGGCAAGATCATTCCGATTTGGCGAAATGCAAGTTCAGGAACCGGAATCCTCATGGCTGACAAGATATTCGGTGGAGTTCTGCCCAAACCAAAGAATGCAGAAAACAACGAGGTCATCATGTCAATGTTAGGTGTCATTGAAATGATGCGAAAGCCAAACGTCATTGGATTCTCATTTCATTTCTATGAACATCGCATCGCCCCCCGTATCTATGTCAAGCAAATCGCCGTCAATGGTGTAAGTGCCTCATACGAAACCATTGCAAACGGCAGTTATCCTTTGAGGGCTCCAATCTACGCGGTCATTCCCAAAAACACCCCGCCAGACGCCCCGACACGAATAATATATGATTTCCTAACAACCACAGCCGGGCAACTCATCGTTAAAGCATCTGGTTATGTACCTTTGACACAATAACCATTCCTGTTGTCTGGTCTCGCCAATCCTTAATGGAACGTAATGTTTTATAAACTTTCATGCGCACAGGACAAGACCATCATCGCTGAGACCCTTGGCTGGACAAGGATGTTTAAACTGAACCATTCTTTTTAGGGTTCCATATCCATTTTTTTGAACTCAAATAAGGGCATGTGACCTATCTTCAATACATCACATGCCTCTTATTTAGTATTCCGCCATCTGGCCGACACGCTATATTTAGTGTGCAGGACAGATGACCGAATATAAAATAAGTGGAGATTAGGGTCTCCCTAATTAGGTTGTCCCATCAGTTGTGCGTAAACAAGCATGGGATAGGTCACCCTAAAATGAATGGTTCAGACTAAAACTTATACAAATCGGTTCTGAATGGTTACGGTGGACTTTTCTTTTCACATTCTTGTCTCACGGCACAACTTCCTTTACTGTAGGCAGATATGATACAGGACATGGAACATGAAAACCTGAAACGTGACACGATATCTCCATTCCATCGCAGGGGATTATTGAAAAGCTACTGACTATGTCAGCTTTTTATGGCGAAGCGGCTTGACTTTCCCGTGTCCGATGGCATAATACATCCTGTCATGGTTGAATCCGCATTCCCTTCCCTCTGACAGGTCGGATTTGCCGTCAATTCAAGAAGATGCAAAAGAACGCGATGAAAGGCGAGGCATGAAGATTTCCACCAAAGGCCGTTATGGGCTGAGGATTTTGATCGATTTGGCGATGAACGAGTCCCCAAAACCCAGGCTGCTTCGGGACATTGCCATGTCCCAGCAGATTTCTGAAAAGTACATCAGCCGTCTGGTCATTGACTTACGACGAAAAGGACTAGTCCGTTCCATTCGGGGCGTCAATGGCGGATTCCATTTGGGCAAAAAGCCGCAGGATGTCACTTTGTTGGATATTCTGGAGGCCATGGAGGGGCCCATCTCCATCGTGGACTGCGTGACGGCGCCAAGCAAATGCAAACGCAACGCCCACTGCGCCGCCCGCGGAATCTGGCTGCAGCTGAACGAGGGCATTCGGGGGCTGATGGGCAAGATCACATTGGCGGACATCTTGGAAGCCTGCTACCGCCAGAACGCGAAGGACGGCATCTTTGACTATTGCATTTAAAGAATCAGGTATTTAGTTAGAAGTTAGAAGTGGTTGATAATTTGGAATTAGGAATTAGAAATTAGGAATTAGGAATTTAGTTAGCTGTTAGAAGTGGTTGATAATTAGGAATTAGAAATTTTCCTAGGGCTTCTAGGGCTAGCTAGCAGTTTGCGGGGGATTCGCGCGGCTCAACAGAGGAAATCTTGCAAAGAAAAGACCATGACCATGCCCTTGTCCTATGTCATCAAGACGCCGGAAGCGGAAGCGGAGTTTCGCTCCCTATGGCGGCTGAATCACGAGGTGTTTGCCGAAGAGTATCCGCAGCATCCGACCGCCCCCAACAGTCTTCTCATCGATAAGTTCCACGGCAAGAACATCTACCGCATTGCATGGGATGGCCACCATGTCTTGGGCATGCTCAGCGCCCATTGGCAGGCGCCCTTTTCCGCTGTGCAGAAATTCGGCGCCGTCATGGAGCCATACATCATTCCCCAAAAGACGGCGGAGATTCGGCTACTGGCACTGCGAAGAGAAAACCGCGGCGGTTCTCTGGCCGTCCGTCTGGGCATCGCCATCATGGAAGAGCTGTCACGGCAGGGCATGGAGCGGCTCCTCATCTCCGCCATAGATGCGCAAGTTGCTTTCTACAAGCATGTTGGATTTCGACTCATAGGCGCTCCCGTCATTGAGAACGGGCTCCTCTTCCACCCTATGGTCGGTGATTTGGCGGACATCCTGTCCCGCCACGAACCTCTTCGACACAGCATGAACATGGACGTGTGAAGAGCCGATGCTATATTAATTTCCATACAGGCAAGCTTGAACTTCTGTCTCCCATGACATAGGAAACACCATGGAAATCACAACACGTCGTCTTTCAAAGGATGAACTGGCACTCGTGCGTCAGGTCGCGGACGTGGTCTGGCCGGAAACCTTTCTGGAAATCCTTTCCCCTGAACAAGTTGCGTATATGATGGAGATGATGTACGCTCCAGCGGTCATGGCCAAGGAGTTCGATGAGGGCGTCGCGTTCCATGGAGTCTTCGACGCCGCCCGCCCCATCGGCTATTTCACCATGGGGCCCTATGCGGGCAAAGCTGAGACCATGAAACTGCACAAATGCTATCTGCTTTCGGAGTATCACGGCAAGGGCATTGGTAGCCGCATGCTGCAGGAGGCCATGGCGCTGGCGGCGACGGCAGGCTATAAACACCTGCGCCTCAACGTGAACCGCAACAACCACAAGGCCATCAAGGCCTATGTCCGCAATGGTTTTCAAACCGTGGAGACGGTGGACAACCCCATCGGCAACGGCTTCTACATGAACGACTATGTCATGGAGGTGGATGTGCCAAAATCCGTGTGACGCGGTCCCCGCCTCGCCGCCTCTTTAAACACAAATCATTATATTCCAAATATTTACGAGTTAGCCATGCCCCGCATCCTCTTCTGTCTGGACTTCTATCCTCCCCACATCGGCGGCGCGGAAATCCTTTTCCGCAACCTGGCCGAGGGGCTTGCCCGCGCGGGATGGGAGGTGGAGGTCATCACCCAAATGGTGAAAGATGCTCAGGCGGAAGAGGTTAGAAACAACGTTCACATCCGCCGCATTGCCACGGGGGGCATACGCCATCTGTTTCCCCTTCTGGTCCTGCCGACGCTTTTCAAGGCCGCCGGCCGCGCGGATCTGATTCACTGCACCACCTTCGCCTCCACATTGCCCTCCTGGCTCGTGGCCAAATGGCGGCGCAAGCCGCTGGCGCTGACCGTCCACGAAGTCTGGGTGGGCAAATGGTCGCTCTTCTCCGATGCGTCCCCGCTTGCCAACGGAATCAACGGACTCCTTGAGCGCATCATCTATCTATTTGATTACCAGAATTATATCACGGTCTCCCATGCCACGGAGCGAGCCCTGAAGGCCATCGGAACCCCCGCCGACCGCATCACCACCATCTACAATGGAATCGACAACTCCCACTGGAAGCCCGATGGTCAAATCCGTGACAAGCGACGCCAAGACCTCGGACTCCAAGACCATTTTGTCTTCTTCTTCAGTGGACGCCCCGGCCGTTCCAAAGGCCTTCCCACCCTGCTGCGCGCCTTCGCGGCGGTGGCCAAACGCCATCCGGAGGCGCGGCTATTGACGATACTCAGCAACAACGCCGCCGTCGCCAAAGGGCTGGCGGATGCACAGCGACTGATTCAGGAGCTGAACATCGCGGAGAAGGTGCTCATCCACCCGCCCGTTCCCTACGGCGACCTGCCTGGATATGTGATGTGCGCGGACACCGTGGTCGTCCCCTCCCTCTCCGAAGGCTTCGGCTTCGCCGCCGCGGAGGCCTGCGCTCTGGAGCGGCCCGTCATCGCCACGGACAACGCCTCCCTTCCGGAGGTCGTCTCCGGCAAGGTCCTGCTGGTGCCGCCTCGGGACGTGGACGCATTGGCCAACGCCATGGAGTCCGCGCTAGCCGGCCAGTTCACGATGGTTCCTCCAAAGCGCTTTCCAAACGAAGAGACCCTCGCCTCCCATATCCGCCTGTACCACCGCATTCTTGGCATTTCCAAGGACATGAAATGAATTTTTTTGATTGCATTTTATTGCACCCATATCTTCGCCTATACCATATATATTATATAGGCTTTTTATCCACAAAACACTCTGAATAAATTGCCAATTGAAAAAAAGATGCCTTTTTCCCTTCCAACCCAACATGCGCCGTTTGACCGACTCGCCTGCCACGGACTGGCCATCCTGTACCTTGTCCTGACGGTGTTTCCCGTGGCCCTTCCATGGCGGGCCAGTTTGAGCGACATTCTGCTTCCTTTCATGGCGGTGGCCCTGCTGTGGCGGTATCGACGCCTTGCGGACATGAAGGCGCTTCTCACAGGGCCCCTCCGTTGGCTTTTCGCCTTTTTGGCCCTTGGGCTCATCTGCACCCTGTTGCACGGAAGCCCCTTCGTTGGAGAGATTTACGAATGGAGCGTCTTTGTCTACATGGCCGTGCTGTTTTTGTTTTACCGCCAGCTCCAATGGAATGAACGGCATCTGGCATGGGGAGGACTGGTCCTTCTGGCCATGGTGATGGCGGCCTTCGTCTATGCCATGGCGGCGCCGGCCCTGCATCTCCCCCCTGCCTTCTGCTTCACGTCGCCGCAAATGGAGACCACTTCCATGTCCTTGCTGCAGAGGCGTTTCGCCTTCACCATGGGCAACCCCAATCTGTTTGGCGTCTTCTATCCCCTTCCCTTCGCCATGATGACCCCCTTCGTCTTTGGCCACGACTGGCGACGGCATCCCCTCTCCCGCCGTCTGCTCCTGCTGCCCGCCATGGGGGCCGCGCTGCTGCCGCTGGCCTCCAGTGCCAGCAAACACGGCCTGCTGACGTTGGCCATTCTGCTTAGCTGGCTCGCCTCCCTCCTCTCCCTGCCGAAGACACTCGCGCGACTCCTGCGAACCGCACCGCTGCTGGCCATCGCCGCCGTGTTTGAAATCACCGTGCTGTTCGTCACCTTCCCCCTGAAACGCGAGGCGCCGTACCTCAACACGGACTGCGGCATGTACCGCCTCCATCAGTCCACCTATGTCCGTATGCTCAAGGCCACTTCGACGGCATGGTTTTGGGGCATGGGCGTCCATGCCGCCGAGACAGCGTATCCTGCTCATGTTCAACAAGATGTGGTCAAAGGGACATTGGAGCAGTACAACGCCATGGCCAGCTACACGGACTTCATCACCTTCATGGACCCCCACAACGAATTTCTGAACCAGCTCGTGCTTTTCGGCCTTCCCGCCGCCCTGCTGCTGTTGTTGTTTTGGCTCAGCCTGCCCAACGCCTCCCCTCATCCTGCGGCCATGGCCTGCTTCGTCATCGCCCTGCTGTGCTGCTGCCTTTGGGACGACATCCTCTCCAAACGCGTCATTTGGGTGACCGCCGCGCTGCTTTGCCCGTCCCGTCAGTCGCCGTCATGAATTCTCTCTGCAATTGATATGTATACTTGTTTGGGTTGTGATTTATTGACATATAATGGGACTCATATAGCGCCGTGCCGCTCCGCTTTGCTGCGCGGCATGGCGCAAGGAAACTGGATTTACGCCTGTCCATGGGTTTCGCTTCGCTCCACCCACGGCTATGTTCTTATCGCCGCTATGCGGCTTCCCCGCAAGCTGCAATGTCAATTCGAAAAATCACAATCTTTCCTAATGCAATAGCGTGTCACTCTCCTCTTTTCACTCTTCACTTTTCACTCTTCACTTTTCACCTTTCACTTTTCACGCTTCACTTTTCACTCTTCACTTTTCACCTTTCACTTTTGACTCTCCTCTTTTCACGCTTCACTTTTCACCTTTCACTTTTCACGCTTCACTTTTCACCTTTCACTTTTCACTCTTCACTTTTCACCTTTCACTTTTCACCTTTCACTTTTCACCTTTCACTTTTCACGCTTCACTCTCCTCTTTTCACTCTTCACTTTTCACTTTTCCCTTTTCATGCTTCTCCTCCAGCTGTGAAATCTGAGGAGGCCGCGCTTTGTTTTCCGACATTTTGAGGCTATAGTAAAGCAAGTGCGCATGCAAGGTTGCGGCGGAAGACAAAGGACGGGTGGACACATGGTTGCGGAAACGGACAAGACAGCGCTGTTGAGAGCGATTCGGGAGAATCCTCTGGCGGCCCTCCGTGCCTATCACGCCGGAAGCATTCCCCCGCAGACCCTTCGAGACATGGCCGCCGAGACGGACGCCCCTGTCCGGCTCTTCCTTGCGGCGTATCCCGACACCCCAAGCCGCATTTTGGAGGAGCTTTCCGAATGCGAGGACCTGGACATCCTCTCCCGCCTTGCGGAAAACCCACGCACCCCAAAGCAGGTTCTGCTGCAGCTGGCCCGCCACGAGAACCCCGCCATCCGCGGCGTGGTGGCCCGCAGCAAGGGCATCAGCCCACAGACCGCGTTGGTTCTGGCGGACGACCCCGACCCCAACATCCGCGAAACCCTGGCGGGAAACGCCTTCATCACTCCCCGCGTTCAAGTCAAGCTCAGCGAGGACCCCGTGCCCTTTGTGCGCACGGCGCTGCTGAACATCAACCGACTGGATGACGAAGTCCGCCGCGCCTTGTTGGACGACTGTGACTTCTGCGTCCAAGCCTCCGTTCTGCTCAATGGCCGCACCTCCCCCGAAATCCTCATGAACGCGGCGGACAGCGACGAAGCCCTCGCCCAAGCCGTCATTCTCAAACGCAAAAACCTTCCAGAGGAGGTCCTCGGCTCCCTCAGCTTGAGCTCTCATCATTTCATACAAATGCAAGCCATTGAGCGAAAGGAACTTAAGGCAGACGAGCAGTTTGGCTTCGCCCAATCGGACGATCCCCTTGTCCGTCTTCGCGTCGCCCAACGCGCCAACCAGCCGGAAGTCCAGCTGCTGTTGGCGGACGATGCGGACAACGGCGTTCTGTTGGCTCTGGCCCAGAACCCCACCCTGTCGGCGGCGGCCATGACGCGGCTTCTTGCCCATGGACAGACCGCGTTGCAGGAGGCGTTGGCCCTCAACCCCGCGGCGACGGAAGACGTGCTGCTGGAACTGAGTCGGCTGGAAGACGCTCATCTGAACCGCATGATGGCCACGCGGGAGCAGTTGCCGGAAGCGGTGCTTTCCGCCATCATGGAACAGGGGGACGAATCCCTCCTGTATCTGCTGGCCAACCGTGGGCACATTGGCACCACGCCGCCGCCCGCCGTGCTGCACCGTCTGGCGGAGGCATCTCTGCCGTCGTTGCGCATGCTGGCGGTTCAGGCGACCAACCTCCCATTGATTCTGATGAACCGACTGCTGCGGGATCCGCTTCCCGCCATACGAATGGCTCTTGTGGCCCATCCGGACCTTCCCGAATCCCTGCTGAATCTGCTGTGTCTGGACGAAGAGCCGGCTGTCCAGCAGGCCGCGCGACAGCGGTTGGAGGCACGGCGGCAGGCGCCTCATCATTCTCCTGAAGGGCAAACGACGGATGATGACAATGCGCATCCCCCTGTCCCTGAGGAAGATAAGACAGAAGAGCAAGAGGAGACGCCCTCCCGCCGACAAGGGGGCATCCTGAAGCGGCTGCTCCGCAAAGTGACCCGATAAGACATCAAACCGCCGGAAAGGGCCTGACCCGCCGGCTTTTCATAGCAGAAAGGACAACACAACATGGCCAAGAACGGATTCCCGAACACTCCACTGAGTTTTGTGGAGATTGTCATGCGGGCGGATGCAGAGACCATCAAGGCGGCCTACGAGGCCCGCGTCAAGGTGGACGGTCTGCTCGCGGAGCGAGAGGCGGCCTACCGCCGCATCGCTGAACTGGAGACTCAGGTGGATGAGATTATGGGCGAACCCGGCGTCTTCATCTTCCCAGATCCCCCCTGCCCCGTGGCCGGCTTCAGCAAAGCCGCTCCCGTCGCCCCCAAAAAGCCCGCCGCGCCCAAACCGCAGCCCAAGAGCCTCGACGCCGAAGAGCCCAAACGCGCTGACGCCGCCAGCGACGGCGACAATTAGCCCCACCCCATCATCGTTTTCCATTCGTCCCGTTTTGCACATGGAACCCCGTCAGGACATCGCCATATTGGACCTGTTGCGACTCCGTGAGGAGGAATTTGTCCGCATCTGGTCCTGCGAAGAGGAGATACGCCATCTCCTCGGCCTGTCCGCGTACCCATTCCCCCCGCCACCCGACCTGCCCTCCCGCCATCGCATTCGCCGTAAGCCGTCTGCCGAGGCGGCCAAAGGGGAACCAGGTGCCGCGCCGCCTGAACTGCGACCGTTGCGCCCTCCGCAGGAGAACGCCTATCATGTTGTCTATCAACGAGATGGATTAGAGGAAGACAGCTTCTTGACGGACCCCGCCGTCATCGCCACCCTGATGACCCTGAACGCGCCGAATTTCGCCCTCCTGTCCGTCGAAACGGTCCAGTTCCGTTCGCCGGAGTCGTGGAAAGTAGTTGAAACCTTGTGGAACGCAGCCCCTTAGCCCTATTTTGAACAACCATGTCAACGACCAAAACAACGCCTACTGCTCGCCCCCGCCGCCGTTTTTTCAGCGGCGCATGGGACGCCCTTCTGCCATGGTTCCGCTTATTCCGGCCGACCAACTTGCTGACCGTGCCGGGGGACGCATGGGCGGGAGCCGTCTACAGCGCCCTGCTCACGGGAGCCACCCTGTCGGGAACCCGTCTCCTCTGCCTGACCCTCTGCCCTCTGCTCATGTACATCTTCGGCTGCGCGCAGAACGACTGGCATGACCTGCAGCAGGACCAGCGGCGGCATCCGGAGCGTCCTTTGGCCAAAGGGGACATCCATCCCATGCACGGTGCGCTGGCCGCCATCGTGGCCGCCGCCGCTGCGTTGGCCCTGAGCCTCTGTCTTGGCCGAACCGCCTTTCTCTGCGCCCTTTGTCAATTTCTGCTCATCAACGCCTACAATCTGCGGCTCCACGGCAAACCCGCCTCCGCCGCCGTCGCCTTGGGGCTGATTCAGGGGTTCAATTTCCTGTTGGGGGCCGTGTCCGTCCAGCTGACCGGCGCGGCGCTGCTGCCAATGGTGGCCGTCTCCATCTATGTGGGGTTCATCTTCTGGCTGCATTTCAACGCCTCCCGCACCCGCCTCTCTCAATCCTCCCTCTTCTCGACGATGATTCCCCTCTTCTTCGGCTGGCTGATCGGGCTGCTCTTCCTTCCGCTGAACGGCTATCTCGGCCTGGCCATGAGCGCCCTTCTCATGCTGATGCTCTGCGCCATTCTGTTCTTCACCGTCAACGGCTATGCGAACCGCTTCGTCTCCACAGGGGAGATGCAGAGCATGCTGGCGGCATGCATGCGCTGCCTGATGCCCTGGCAGGCCACGTGGCTTCTCGTCGCCTACGGGCAGCCCATCCATCCCCTTGTGCTTCCCCTGGCGCTTGGCCTCGTTATCCTTTGGCTCATCGGCATCTTTACGCGCATGATCTTCACGTTCAACTAGTAACGCCATGCCCGCAAAACGGAAAATCCTTTCCATCCAATGCGCGGGACTTGGCCATGAGCTTGCCAAAGAGCATCCCGTCATCGGACAAAGCTGCCGAATGACCTTTCAGGCCATCCGGCCCGTGTTCCCTGCGGTCACGGCCACAGTACAGGCCACCATGCGGACAGCGCTGCCCCCCGGCAGACACGGCATCGTCAGCAGCGGCTATTTTGACCGCCTGTCCTGCCAAGTCAACCTGGAGAATCCCTCCGCCCATTTGATTCAAGGCCCCCGCATTTGGGAAACCCTGCAGGCCAAGGGAGGAACCGTCGCCCTGCTGTTTCAGCAGCACAGCTTCGGCGAGCGGGCTGACATGATGTTGGCCCCTCTTCCCCTGCAGGCCAGCCGTGGCAAAATCGTCTACAGCCTGTGCGGACAGCCGGAGGACATCGAGCTGCTCATGGGACTGAAGCTCCAACGCCCCTTCCCCGGCGGCAACTATTGGGGCCCGCAGGCCAATCATGCCTCCTCCCAATGGATTGCGGAAGCCACCTTGGCCCTCATGCGGGACCGGGAGCCGGATTTTGTCATGACCTGCCTCCCCCACCTAGACTTCTGCCTGCAGCGCCACGGCCCCAACAACCACACCGCACTCTGCAGACAAACCGCTCTGCTGGGGAGCATGCTGGAACAGCTGACCACAGCCGCCGACCGCATGGGCTATGAGGTGCTGGTTTGGGGTGACCACGCCGTCACGGCGGTTCGTGGCGTCATCATGCCCAACCTGCTGCTGCGGGAGGCCAATCTCCTTAAGTGCCGCAAGACAGGGGACATCTGCCAGCCCGACCTCTTCGGCTCCCGTGCCTTCGCCGTCACCGACCACCAGATCGCCCACGTCTATGTGCCTTGCAAAGCAGACATCCCCTTGGTCTCCACCGTCCTCAACATCGCCAGCGACGGCCATTTCAGCGTCCATTCCCCCCAATCCCTCGACATGCAACATCCCTTCTGCGGAGACATCGTTTTGGCCGCCAAAAGCGGCTATTGGTTCGCCTATCCGTGGTGGAAAAACCGCCAGGAAGCTCCTAACTATTTGGGACACATAGATTTACAACATAAACTCGGCTCCGACCCCTGCGAACTGCTCTGGCAGCTCCCCCGCCTCAAAGTCTGTACGGACAGCTCCCGCCCCCAAGGCACCTTCGGACGGGCGGACAGCCCCGTGGCCCTTGGCACCACAGAAGGGCTGCGGGAGCTGCGAAAAGCCACCTCCCACCTCGAACTGGCAGAAGGCCTGCGGGATCTCCTATCAGAATCCCACGCCGACTGATTCAAAGCGAAATAGGATTCCCCCATGCTCATTCTTGGTATCGAAAGCAGCTGCGACGAAACCGCCGCCTCCCTGGTCAACGACGGCCATCAAGTCCGCTCCAGCGTCATCTCCTCCCAAATCGCCCTTCATGCAGGCTATGGCGGCGTGATTCCAGAACTTGCTGCACGCGAACATCTTAAGAATATTTCTCCAGTCATAGGGCAAGCTCTGGAGCAGGCCAACGCCACGTTGGAGGACATTGACGGAATCGCCGTCACCAACCGCCCCGGCCTCATTCCCGCCCTGCTTGTGGGCACCGCCTATGCCAAAGGACTGGCGGCCGCCCTGCAGAAGCCCCTCGTAGGCGTCAACCACTTTCTTGCCCACATCTACGGCGCCTTTCTGGAGCATCCAGAGTGCCTCAACGACCCCTCCTGCTTTCCCGTCCTCGCGCTGGTGGTCTCCGGCGGCCACACCGCCATCGTGTGGATTCCGGCGGACGGCCATGCCCGCATCCTCGGCAGCACATTGGACGACGCGGCGGGGGAGGCGTTGGACAAGGCGGCCAAAATTCTCGATTTGGGCTATCCGGGAGGGGCCATCATCGACCGTCTGGCCAAATCCGGCAACCCGAAAGCCTACGATTTTCCCCGCAGTCTCACAGGCGCGGCTGGCAAGCCGCTGAAGCCGGAGCACCGCTACGACTTCAGCTTCAGTGGCGTCAAAACCTCCTTGCTCTATGCCGTTAAAGACCGTCAGCTCAACGATCAGGAGCTGGCGGACGTGGTGGCCAGCTATCAGGCCGCCGTCATGGACGTGCTGGTCAACAAGGCCATGCAGGCCGCCGAAGCCACCCACGCCCCCACCCTTTGCCTCTGTGGCGGCGTCGCCTGCAACAGCTTGCTGCGCAGCATGTTGACCACACGGGCCGAAAAAAGCGGACGGCGTCTGCTGCTCGCGCCGCCAAAATACTGCACGGATAATGCGGCCATGGTCGGAGGGCTTGGCTGGCACTATCTGCGGCGAGGCCTTTCCGACGGTCTGGCCATGCCCGTCAACGCCAGGCTCAATCCCGAGCTGGGCATCCTTCCCTTCGCTCCAAACGTGGACAGGCGGCCTCTATGAACAAAGCAGAACTCTGCACCCTGCTCAATTCCCTTAACATCCACCCCAGCAGGAAATTAGGACAGAATTTCCTATTGGATCCCAACCTGCTGGACGCCATGGTGCGGGAGGCGGACATCCATCCCGGCCAGCGCATTTTGGAAATCGGCCCCGGCACTGGCGCCCTCACGCAACGCCTTCTGGCGGCGGGAGGGGACGTGACCGCCGTGGAGCTGGACCATCGGCTGGCCGCTTTCATCCGCAAAACCTATGAAACCCCTTCCACCCCCTTCCGCCTCATTCAGGGGGACGCCTGCAAACAGGACTACGACGCCCTGATGGGACCGGCCCCCTTCCGCTGCATCGCCAATCTGCCCTACTCCTGCAGCTCCCCTTTCCTTATACATATAATGGAAGGGGCCAATCCACCGCAGGATTTCCATGTGCTCCTGCAGAAAGAGATGGCCGACCGCCTCTCCGCCGCCACAGGAACCAAAGACTACGGCGTGCTGACTGTCCGGCTGGCCATGCGCTATCGAGCCACCATCGTCCGCGTCATCCCGCCAAACGTGTTCTTTCCGCCGCCGGAAGTCCATTCCGCCTATGTGCGGCTGGAGCCCATCTCCGACCCCGCCTCGCCGAACGAATATCGTCTGGCGTCCCGCATCGCGGCAGAGGCCTTCGCCCAACGGCGAAAGAAGACCTTCGGCCTTCTAAAACGCATATATTCAGAACATATTCTCCATCAAGCATTTACACAAATCGGCCTGGACGAGGGTCTGCGGGCTGAAAATCTGTCGCCTGGCCAATACAGGGCGCTGGCCACCTGCCTCGACCACCTTGCACAACACTAAATTCACCACAAAAAAACGCTGAAATTGGAGATTTGCCACATAATTTTCACCACAGGCCTTTTATTTATTGATTATTTGGCATTATATTGGCAAGACGACGTTTTCTCTCTATTGTCAAGGAGTTGCCATGAGCTTTCTTCAGATTGTGTTATATGCCTATGCCAAAAGTGATGCGGCAGGTCAGGCCGTCATTTGGGTCCTTGCCGTGTTCAGCTCCTGGGCCTGGAGCATCATGGGAAGCAAACTGCTGCAGATCATCCAGACGCGGGGCGGCAACAAAAAGTTCATGCGGGACTACAGCCGCATTTCCTCTCCCGTCATGATGGGCTCCCGGCTGGAGGACAACACAGGACCCCTGCAGGTCATCTGTCAGGACGGCATCAAACAGCTTCTCCGAATTTTGGACATCTCTCCGGAGCGGAAGGAGCTGTTCTTCCGTCAAGGCCAGCTACCCCGCCCCCTGACTCAGCCGGAGCTGGACAAGATTCGCAGCAGCATGGTCCGTGCCATGAACAAAGAGGCCCAAGTCCTTGAGAACAGCCTGAACGGGCTGGGCACCATCGTCTCGCTGGCCCCCTTCCTTGGCCTGTTCGGCACGGTGTGGGGCGTCATGGCCACCTTCATCGGCATTGCCCAGCAGGGACGGCCCGAACTTTCCGCCATCGCGCCTGGCATCAGTGGGGCCCTGCTCACCACCGTGGCCGGCCTCATTGTCGCCATCCCCTCCCTGATCGGCTGCAATTACATCAACACCAGCGTCCAGAGTCTATGCATTGAAATGGAGGACTTTACGGACGATTTCATCGCCAGTCTCCAACTGGAGGACACCGCGCCCCAACAGACAACGCAGAACCGCCTCCGCATCAATCCCGTTCAGCAGCAACCCATTGCCTATCCCCCTCAAAGCGGTGCCCAATCACCTTATATCCAATAACATAACCTACTGATAATCAATACGTTATATGCGTTATTCACGGGCAAGACGACAGGCCATCAAAAACTCCATCGACATTACGCCGTTGATGGACCTGACGTTTATGCTCCTGATCATATTCGTCATCACCGTCCCCGTTTTGGAATACAACACGGACATCCGTTCCGTCATCCCTGAAATGAACAACCCCAAGAAGCAGGAAATCAAAAAAGACAGCCTCTACACCGTCCAGCTGGACGAAGAGGGGAAAATCTATTTCCAAGACGGACTGACCTCGTTGGAAACCCTTCAGGACACCTTGGCCACCGTGCGCGATGTCCAGCCGGACATGACTTTGTGGATACGGGCGGACGCCAAACGCAGCTATGAGGAGGTCATCGCCATCATGCGGGTCGCCAAACACGCGGGCGTGCAGAACATCTCGCTGGTCACCCAAGCGGAGAGTGCCGCCCCCAAAGGAAAGGAGCCGTAGCCATGGAAGAAACCCCGCATCATCGTGGCTCCCTTGTCCTGACATGGATTTTCAGCCTTGCCGTGCACATGGCGGCCTTCTGGGCGCTTTCCGCCATTGCCGTGAATCCCGAAGTCCCTGAGGAAGAATACATTGACATAGACGACATAGTGGAGCTCGCGCCCGCTCCCGCGTCGGCGCCCGAGCCGGTGGTGTCTCCTCCGCAGCCGGAGCCGGAGCCCCCCAAACCGGAGCCGGAGCCCGAACCGCCTAAGCCAGAGCCGGAGCCAGAACCGCCAAAGCCAGAACCGGAGCCAGAGCCCGAACCGCCTAAGCCAGAGCCGGAGCCCGAGCCCGTTCCAGAGCCAGTTCCCGAGCCGGAGCCCCCTAAGCCGGAGCCCCCTAAGCCGGAGCCCCCTAAGCCGGAACCCCCTAAGCCGGAGCCGAAGGAGACTAAAATCAAGAGCCTTCAAGAACGGCTGAAGAACGCCAAGGTCATCAAAACCGAAACGCCAAAGCCTCAGCCGACGCCACCACCGAAGACGCCGACGCGCTCCGCCGCCGATCTGTCCAAACAGTTCACGAAAGGCATTCCCTCCGACAAACCCGCCAGCAGTAGCTCCTCACTGACCCGCTCCCGCCAACGGGATGCCGGCGACTATGCGGAGCGCTATGCCAAACCCGTCCTCTATGACCATTGGACGCCCCCTAACAAGGCGCAGCTCAATGGCCAGCGCCCCAGCTCCGTCGTCATCCGACTGACCGTCTCCGCTGACGGAAGAATCACCAACATCTCCATCAGCCAGACTTCCAATTCCGAACTCATGAACCGTTCCGTCCAGACTCTGATCGCCGCCATCCAACAGAATGGAATTCGTCTGGAACCTTTCAGCAAAGCCGGCGTGCAGGACACCTTCCTCACCCTCACGGTGACGATGAAACTGCAGGATTGAGCCGCGCAAGACCCGATTCAAGGAGAACACGAGATGCAAAAACCAAATCGCCCATGGCTGTCTCTGACAGCGCTCTTCCTTGTCGCCTGCTGCGCCTGTTCCCTCGCCGTGGAGGATCTGCCCAACGGCCAGTCCCTCCTCCGCAACGGTTTCTTCATCGAGCCGGAGAACCCGCTGGAGTTCTGGTCCCCTCGTGCCGGGGGCTTGGGGACCTTCGAGGTCGCGCCGCCGCCAGAACCCGGCTCCAGCGGCGTCCTGACCATCAAGGTCAACAGCGCCTCTCCCCGCCCTTGGAGCATGGAGCTCAATCAGCAGGTGGACGCCGTCATCGAAAAGGACGCCCACCTCTACATCAGCTTCGACTACAAGATGACCCCCGGCTACAGCTTCAACTTCTATTGGCAGCAGGAGGTCGCCCCATGGCCCAAGCTGCTTTCCCTCCATGTGACGGCTCCCGTGGACACATGGCACCGAATCCACATGCTGGCTCCCGTCCACGAAAGCTACAGCGCCCAGAACACCGCATTCTCCTTCCATCTGGCGGAGCGGACCGGCGTTCTCCAGCTGCGCAACATGTCCGCCATTCTGATTCCAAAGGGCACCCCCTGCGACAATTTGGTGGTCAACGTCAGCCCCGTCTTCGGCGGTGACTTCTACGACAATGACTGGCGCTCCCAGACCCTTGAACGGCTCAACCATCTCCGCAAAGTCCCCGTCAGCATCGAAGTGCTGAAGGACGGCAAGCCCATGAAAGGCGCCACGGCCACCTTGACCCAGAAGCGGCGCACCTGCCAGTTCGGCGTTGAGGCGAAAGCCGCCCTGTTTACCACAGAACTCATTGGGCAACAAGAACTTAGAGATACATTCCGGACCATTTTGCCCTATCGCCAAAGCCTGCCCGCCTATCGGGACATGGTTCTCCACTCCCCCATCACCGATTTCGTCACCTTCTCGGACGCCTTGGTCTGGAAGGAGAATTTCGCATGGGGCAAAAAGATCGACGAGGCCGCCGTGGCCGCCGTTCTGCAGGCCGGCAAGCAGGTTCACGGCTACGCCCTCTACATTCCCGCCTACATGTTCGCCCCGCCCATGTGCCGCAACATGGACAAGGACGCCCTTCGACAGGCCCTGCTGGAGCATGTGAGCACCATCGTCACCCGCCACAAGGACACCATCACCGAATGGGACGCCGTCCATGAAGCCCTTCTCTATAAGGAAATCTACAATTTCATTGGACTGGACAGCCTGACGGAGGTCTTCAAGACCGCCCGCGCCATCTCGCCCAACGCCACGTTGCTTTTAGGGGACACTCAAGCCCTGCGGGACATCTCCGAGGCGCCCATGGAAAGCTTCATCGAGCTGGTGGACTGGGTGCGGCGCAGCGGCGTTCAGGTGGATGGCGTCACCCTCTGCGCGGAGATGCGGCGTCTGGACGTGGCTCCCCAAAGCATGGAGAAGCGCCTCAACCGCATCAGCGCCGCCCTTCAGCTTCCCATCCACATCTCCTCTCTGGCCGTCAATGCGGAAGATTCCCATGTGCAGGCCGACATGCTGAAGGACTATCTCCTCCTGTTCTACTCCCACCCCGCCGTGGCCAGCGTCTGTCTCGCGGAGCAATGGGCTCCGGCTCAGATCAACGCCCTCCAGGCCTGCGTCAACGGAGACTTCTCCCCCAGGCCCGCCGCGAAAATGCTAACGCAACTCATTGGGGAAGAATGGCTTACAAAACGGTCCATGGATTTGGACGCGGAGGGGAAGGCCTTTTTCGGCGACATCTTCGCCGGCGACTATATCTTGAGTCTTGAACAGAACGGCGCCATTCGAAGCATCCCGTTCTTCCTGCCCCAACGGCCCGAAAAGCCTGTTGAGACCACGCAAGGCAATGTCCATCTGACTCTTACACCAGAAAACGGCATTCTGCGCATCACCCTCAACTAGCTTCCCGCTCGCTGTGTTCTGCCGCCTCTTCGAGGCTGACGGCAAGGTCACTTCGCCCAACCACGGCCTTGCCCCAATGCGATAAACTCCTATCCCTAAATTATTAATCCCATATACATATTCAAAAGAGCAGATTCTTCCCATGCCCCGCACTCAACTCCCCTACCGCCAAGTCCATCTGGATTTCCACACCTCCATGCACTGCCAGGACCTGGGCATCGACTTCTCCGAAGCGGAATTCGCCGAAACCCTGACCAAGGCCCACGTGCAGTCCATCAACATCTTCGCCTGCTGTCACCATGGCTGGTGCTACTATCCCAACGCCTGCCATGACCTGACCCATCCCAACCTCAAGACCGACCTTTTGGGCCGCATGATTGACGCCTGCCATGGGGCCGGAATCCGCGCCGTCGCCTATATCACCGTGGGCTGGAACAACTTGGCGGCAACGCGACATCCGGAATGGTGTGTCCGCACCGCCAATGGCGACTACATGGACTACCCAGGGGAAAAGCATCCGGACTCCCCCCGCCCTTGGGGTTGGAAGCGAATGTGCCTCAATACCGACTATCTCCAGCAAGTCCTTGATGTGACGCGAGATGTGTTGGAACACTATAAGCCCGACGGCTTCTTCTTCGACATCACGGGAGAGACCCTCTGCCACTGCCATAAGTGCCTTGCCGACATGCGGGCCATGGGACTTGATCCCGCCAACCCGGAGCACCACACCATGTTCTCCCTTAAGGTCTATAAGCGCTATCTCAAAGCCATTCAAGACCTTATCCATGGTTATGACCCGAATCTGACCATCTACCACAACGGTTCCTCCATTCGAACCCGACACGACATCTATCCCTACGACACCCACATCGAAATCGAGTCTCTGCCCACCGGCGGCTGGGGCTATGACCATTTTCCGCAGAACGCCCGCTATTTCAAGATGCTCAAGGACTGGCAGGTCATCGGCATGACCGGCAAATTCCACACCGAATGGGGCGAGTTCGGCGGCTTCAAGAACCCGGACGCCCTTCGCTATGAATGTGCCCAAGTCGCCAGCCTGGGCTGCCTGGTCAACGTGGGCGACCAGCTCCACCCCAATGGCCGCCTCGATCCAGAGACCTACCGCATCATCGGCACCGCCTTCAGCGACTTGGAAAAGCGGCAGGAATGGCTGGAGGACGCCGAGATTCTGGCGGACGTGGCCATTTTGGGCACCATGGAGATGTTCTCGTCCTCCTTGGGGACCCAGGCCCTGACCGGTGCCTCTAAGATCCTGATGGAAGCCCACATCCCCCATACCGTCATCGACGAGACCATGGACTTCTCCCCCTATCGCCTCATCGTCCTTCCCGACCAGGGGCGGCTGGACAACGGCGTCCGCGACAAGCTGAACCGCTTCCTCGCCTTTGGCGGCAGCCTGCTGCTCTCCTATGAAAGCGGCATCGCCAAGGACTCATGGGACTTTGCCTTGGACATGGGCGCCACCTGCAAAGGGCCGTCCCCTAACGATGTGGAATACATTGAGGCGGGAGACACCGTGGCCGCCAATCTGGTCCGTTCCCCCTTCTTGGCCTATGAAAGCGGCATCGTTTCGGAAGTTATTGATGCAGAAGAACTTGCATCAACATGGAAACCTATGTTCAACCGCACCTACGCCCATTTCACCTCCCATCGGAACACCCCGCCCCAATGCCGCGTCCCCTCGCCGGCCGCCATTCGGAAGGGTTCCATCGTCTATCTATCTCATCCTCTGTTCCGTCTCTACGACAGCAAGGGCATGAAGCTCCATCGCGATTTGGTTGTCAATTGCATCAACTTGCTTTACACCAATAAGTTAGCCACAGCAGAACTGCCCTCCTGCGGACGGCTGAACCTGACGCGGCAGCCCGCCAGGAACCGGATTCTCGTCCATCTGCTCTATGCGACTCCCATCAAACGGGGCTCCGTGGAAGTCATTGAGGACATCGTTCCCCTCCACGATGTTTCCGTCACGTTGGCGGCGCCAAGCAAACCGAAAACTGTCATGGCGGTGCCGGAACAGACCCCATTGCCCTACACCTACGAGGAGGGCCGCATCCGCTTCACCCTGCCCAAACTGACCATGGCCCAGATCATCGCCGTTGAACTGTAACCCCGGGCTTGGATAACCATCTTCTAGCTAGTTCTAGATGCTCTAGAAGCTCTAGAAAAATTCCTAATTATCAACGGTTTAAATGCATCTTCTCATCGCCCTGTACCGCTATTTTGACTGGGGAGGCCTCCAATTGGATGCGCGCCGCATCATGGACGAGGCCCTGCGTCGCGGGCATCAGGTGACGGTCTTCTGCACCCAATGGGACAATCCTCCGGAGGACATCCACGTGGAGAAGACGGCAGTGCGCGGCATGACCAACTGCGCCCGCATGCGGCATTTTGTCGAGGACTGGAAGCGGCGGCTGGAGGTCGGCGATGTCGATGTCAGCCTGGCCATGAATCGAGTGCCGGAGGCGGACTTCTTCTTCGCGGGGGACGTCTGCATGCGGGCCTTCTACAGGCGGCGGCGACTATGGCCCCTGCTCCGCCTGCTGCCCCGCTATCACGCCGTCATGGCGATGGAGCGGGAAACCATCACCTGTCCGAAGACGCAGATTCTCCACATCTCTCCCATGCAAAAAACGGACTACATCCGCGAATACGGCGTTGACGCGTCCCGTTTCCATCTGCTGCCGCCAGGCATGGACCCTGCCTGCCGCCGTCCGGACGAAGAAGCCACCGCCGCTTCCATCCGTCAGACTCTGCGGCGGCAATTGGGCCTGCAAGACGACCAGCTCCTGCTCATCCAAGTGGGCTCCGGCCTAAAGGCCAAGGGAATGGACCGCACTATCGCCGCCGTCGCCGCCCTGCCCCCACCATTACGAAACCGCTGCCGCCTCGCCATCGTGGGCAACGCCCCCGCCGCCAAATTGCGGGACATCGCAAAGGCGCACCATATGGAACACCAACTCATCCTGCCCGGCGCCCGCCATGACGTCCCCCAATGGCTCTTGGCAGCGGACGCCATGCTCCATCCCGCACGGGAGGAGGGCGCCGGCTCCGTTCTTGTGGAAGGCATCGCCGCGGGCATTCCCGTGCTGTGCAGCGCCGCCTGCGGCTTCGCCCCCTACGTCCAAGCGGCCGCCGGCTATGTGACGGATGAGCCTTTCCGACAGGAGGCCTTCAACGCCATGTCCGTGAAGCTGCTCCAAAATCTGTCAGAAGCCACCGCCCAAACCCGCGCCTACGCCAAAACGCAGGATTTCTGCCGCCGCGCCGCAGTCGTCGTCGATGTGCTTGAACGTAAACACTTGCAGGAGATGGAGTTATGAATATAGCCTTCTCCACGGCACTTCCCGCGCCCTTCAACGAGACCATCACGGGCCGTTGGCTGCGGGCGGACTCTGCCTACCTTCCCCTGCTGCAACAAGCCGCCGCCAACCATTTCCTTCAATGGCGGCAAGGCGTTTGCTTGAAGAACGATGGAAAGCGTTGCGTCTCCCGCGTCAACGCTAACGGCAAGTTCTTCATCATCAAGCATTTCACAAAGACGCCCATCTGCCCCCTTTTCAGTCATGCCCGGCGGACGTGGCGCTGCACGGATTTGATGGCAGGCTTCACGCCGCCCTGTCTGGCCGTCCTCCGCACCGCCCGCCATGGAGAGCTGGTCTGCTTCCCCGACTGCGGCGACAGCAATTTCTGGCGAGGAGACTATTTCCAGCGGCCCGACGTGGATCAGCTGGCGGCGGAGGCGGGCCGCCTCATGGCCGCCTTTCACAACAAAGGGCTGTATCATGGGGACGCCAAAGCCGCCAATTTCGTCGTCAACGCGCGTCTTCCCGAACTGCCCTTTTCCGTGCTGATTGTGGACTGCGACAAGGTCCGCCACTACCACAATGTTCCCATCTCATTGCAACTGAAGAATATAGCGCAATTCGTGGCCTTGACCGGCCGCATCCGCTCCCGCTCCCGCTGGCAGTCGTTGACCCATCATTTTCTCAACGCCTATGCCGCCGCCAGAAACCCGCTGCCGGTTCCGTCCGACTCCTTGGAGCAGGCCGTCATGGACACCATCCACCACAACCGCCGCGTGGAAAGCAACCTTCAGGAGCTGCAGGAGGACGACTGACTCCACATGACAGGCGCAATTTCACAATTTCAAGCTCTAACCCACTCATAGCCAATATGTTGAAAAATTCCTAATTTCTAATTCCTAATTTCCATAAGTTCTTGCACGAAAGGAAACACCATGAAATCCATTCTGCCTCTTCTGATTGCCATGGGCACGGCCACCATGGCCAGCGCCGCCCCACTGTATTCCTCCACCATCGACTTCCTTGACTATGTCTTCATGTACCAAGGAAAGGAGAACCACTTCCCGCTGGAGGTCTATGAAGCCGAACTCAAAAAGCTGGCCGACCACGGCATCAAAAAGGTTTATCTTCGCGTAAACGTTTGCGGGACAACACATTATCCATCATGCGTCTCAGCGCAGTATGGATGGGAGAACGCCTTCCATTGGAACGCCACCGAATCGTCCAAGCGCCTCATCGAGACCTACCGCTACTACAATCCCTGCCTGGAGACCATCCGGCTGGGCCACAAATACGGCATGGAGGTATGGGCATGGGAAAGCCTCTTCGACGATGCCGGCGTCAAATACGGCGAGACAGGTGTAACTCCCGAATACCAAGGTATTTATGATAAACTTGACGGCTGGGCCCTGCTGGATCCGTGGTACTTGGACAACATGGACGCCTTTGCCATGCGCGACCCCAAACGCCTCATCTCCGACGACGAAATCGCAGAGGCCAACCGGAAAGCCTCCCGCCTGCCCATCGCCTCCATCGTCCTGACCAATGCGGCCTATCGCGCCAACCGCCCGCCGTCCCGCATCAAATCCCCCGCCGACCTGGACATCATGACCAGCAAGGACAACCGCAGCTACGTCAAATACGAAGGCACCTTCACCATCCACAACTCCGTGACGGAAGACAATCGCAACCGCTTTGAAATCAGAGGGTTAAACATCACGGATCCCTATGTGCGCCTGATTCCGAAGAACATGCCGAAGGACGAGGGCTACACCCTCATTCTCAGCAAGGAACGCGGCCAGGGGGAAATCTACAACACGGAAGGGGAATTGGTCGACAGCGTCTGGGGCTACGCCGAACGGCCTGAGAACATGCTGAATTTCAGCTTCTCCACGCCGAGTCCCAGTTCCTCCGTGGCATGGGACTATGGCACCCGCAATGTGGGCTTCAAAGTCGGACTTATTCCTAACCGACTGATGGACAAGTACTACTACGGCGTCGCCGAATTCAATGTCCCCAAGGCCATGAAACACAAGGTGGACCGTTTCATCGAACTGGCCCGCTATAATTTCGATGGATTCATGTTCAACACCCGCTGCCACAGCGCCCGCAATCAGCCGGAGCAGTTCGGCTTCAATCCGGAGGTGCTGGCCAAGTTCCGCCAACGCTATGGCCATGATGTTCAGGATACCCCTGAAGACCTGGCCGGTCTCTTCCAGCTGCGGGCGGAGGCCATCGCCGAATTCTTCAAGAACTGCAAGGCCCAGTCCCATGGCCGCCCCATCTATCTCTCTGGCCCCATGCCACTTGAGAAAAAAGACCAGCCTGGCTACAACAACACCTTCGGCCCCCTGCCATGGCTCTACAAGCAGTATTTCAAGGACGGCTCCATCGACGGCGTCCTCATGATCGGCCCCAATTTCAACAACGCGCCGTTCTTCTCCGACTATTTCACGCCGGAAATCACTGGGGGAAAGGATATTAAGATTGGAGTCTTCCGCGAGATGCTCAACTGTCCCAAGGACTATGACATCAAGGCGGACATCGAGGCCAGCACCGCCGCGGGACTGGACGAGATGGAATTCTACGAGAGTCTGGTCTTGGGCATGACACCGTGGTTCGGCGACCTACTTAAGGGCAACATCACAGACTGGTCAATCGAAAAATACCACTTCGGTTGGTCTAAATGGTATTGACCATAAGTCGTTAACGCCGTTGGGCAGGGTTGGCAATCGCGGCTCCATGAGGGCCGAATTCAATGATTGCCATTGCAAAAGCCGCAGAGAGCTCTGCGGCTTCACTTACTTGCCACTTATTACAAATAATGCAACAAAATGCAATAATGACAAAAACCGCAAAAGGGGCCATTCTAGGCCCCATAGGGCAAGAGAGGTATTAATATACAGGGTTGAGCATAAAATGCGCCAGCGGGCCCGTTAGGGGCCATAGCGGGCATCATGCCCCAAAATCATGGTCATTTTTCGCCCTTTCGGACGCAATTTTCGCCATTTTTCCCTAGTGTCAGAGCAGGCTCTCATTATTCATAAAACGCATTCATTTCCATGCATTTTATGAATAACATCATCCTTTATGCTCCTTCGTCATGGCGCGACGACAGTGACCATGACCTTGCATCGACCGCCGGCGGCGGCGCAGTCGATGACCAGCGCGGTGTTTTCCGTCAGCTGAGTGCAATGGAAGTTGCCGTAGAGAGCCTCTTTGCCGTCGAAAAGCTGGCGGGGGAAGACCACCTGTTCGGTTTCGCGTTTCAGAACACCTTGGGACGGAATGGCTTCCGCCATATAAAGCGGAGAGCGGAACCGGAAGATCTTTGTGTTGCTGCCATCATCGCGGGTGTAGACCAGATAGACTTTGGAGCCGACGCGGATCCAATGCTGTTGCGTGGTGGACATGGTCAGCGGCGTGCCGTCCTCCCAATGCCAGAAGATCTTGTCGGACCAGGTGGTGCCGTCTTGTGAGCAGCAGACATAGCCTTTGTTGTCCTCCGCGCGGATGGTCAGGGCGAAGCCGCCCTCCGGCAGCGGGATGATGGAGGGTTCAATGGCCCCTCGTCCCACGGGATGGTCGATGTAGGGGCTCATGGAGATGAACTGCAGCTCCTCGCCCACCTGACGATAGCGGCCGACCACAATGCCGTAGCGGGCGCTGTCATAGCCGCCGAAGGTGGTCTTGTCCCGATCCAAATAGATGGGAATCAGCACCTCGTTGTTGCCGATGAAGGTGATTTGGGTGCAGGCGGTGCGGTAGTTGCCCTTGACCTCAGGCAGGGGGAGGACTTTCATGGGGGACCAGCCAGTCTCCGGCCGCCAAGTCACGTAAAGCCCCTGCTCCGGCGGGAAGTCTGGTTTCTCGCCCTTCTCCCACGACACGTTGCCTTTGGGGGAATAGAAGACCGTGCAGCCGAAGACGAAGGCCGTGCCGTCGTTGGGGGAGACGAAAGGCCGGATGTCCGCCACCGCAATCTGATAATTGGCGTCGCCCTCGAAGGGTTTGGCCTTGAATCCCTCAATCTCCTGCGGCGGAGTCCAGGTCAGCCCCTTGTCCTTGCTGAAGGCGAAGTGCGGGTTGCCGAAATGGTCATTGCCGCACACCTCCTGAACCGTCCCCAGCCAGCTTCCATCGGGAAGCACCGCCATGCCCGGATGGAACCACATCATGTCATTTCTTCCGAAGTTGTTGAACTCCAGCGGCACCAACATGGGGCTTTTGGGCACTTGAGCCTGACTTGCAGCGGCAAGACAACCCATGCCAAGACATAACAATTTCAGACAACTCATGACTTTCATCCCATGCAACTCCCTTATCCTCATTCTATGATAGACTTTGCAACGCCATGCCGACACCTTTGCCCACACAGCGTAAAACCCGCTATGCCTTAATCTTCCACAACCCTTCTATTCGAAGATGCTCATGAGGGCATCGGCGAAGATCTTCATGCCGTCTTTGTCAGGATGATTGATGGTGTTGGTCATCAAGGTGTTATAGGGAATGCCCTGCCGCCAGAGGCGGCCGTAGCGTTTGGCGGCGTCCGCCAGGGCGACCTTTTGTTCGGCGGTGAATTTGCGGATGAAGGCCACATAGGGGCGGGGATCCTGCTCAATGGCGGGGCCATTCTGGCTGGTCAGTCCCATCCAGTCGGGACGCACATAGTGGGGCGTCAGGATAATCCACTCCATCCCCTTCTCCTGGAACGCCTTAAATACAATGTTGAAACTGCGCTCCCATTCACTGGCGGGAAGGCCGGCGTCGTTCACAAATTCAGAGATGACCAAATCCGCGTTGGTGCCCAAAACCGTCTCCGCGAAATTGTATTGGGAACCGGCCGGCTCACCCAAAAACGCGGGAATGGTCCGGCCGCCCCATCCGTTGCTGATGAGCTCAATGTCCGCGTTGGGGAAGCGGGACCGCAGCCGACGGACGAACTGCTCCTGCCATTTGAACTCGTCTGGAATATAGCCGCACTCCGTCACGCTGTCCCCCCAGGCCAGAATCCGAATCTTTTCGCCATTCTGAAGCTTTTTCATGGTTTTGGGAATGAAGGCCTGCTGGGCGGAGGCAGACTCGCTGGGGCATTCGGTTTCCAGAATCGGGAAGATGTTCTCCCGCACCAACTTATCAGTCTGTGCATCGGTGAGGATATTGCAGATTCGCGTCTCCCCTTCGGCTAGCGCAGGGGCCTTCGGGCAGAAAGCAGCGGGGGTGCCACATTCCAGTCGCAGGCCCGTCTGGGGGTTGCGGATGACGCTGTCCAGCCGCATGGGCGTGTAGCGATAGGAGATCAGCACAGGAGTGTTCTGGCTGATGCGTCCCTTGTCGAACCGTCCCAAGGTGCCCCAGCGGTCGTTGTAGTCGTAGTCCTGCCCGCGCAGAAGCAGGGTGCCGTCTGTCATGCGGACAACCACCGAATAGCTGTCCAACGCCATGGGAAGGGAGCAGCCGGTGGCGGCCACGCCATTCAGGGCGATTCCATCGTTCCAGCCGCCGGCTTTTTGATAGAAGGGAAGGGTGTCATAGCGTTCGTCAACCACCCGAACTGTTTGCGGCACAGGGACTTCCATCTTGACGCCCTCGACTTCGATCTGCCAGGGGCCAATGATGCCGATGGTCGGATTTTCGTTCACCATGATGGTTTGCTGCGCATTGGCCGCTGATGCGGCAAGTGCCAGACAGAGTGACAGTTGGCAAAAAGATTTCATCATGTCCTTGCTCCTGAATGGATAATGAAGATTTATCGTGAAAGCCCTATCCGTTTCGTTTTCTTCCATTTGAACGCAATCTGTAAGATAATCTGATGATGACCACTTGGCAAATGGCCAGCCTGCAAAACTTGTCCATGGCCAGAAGAAAGGGGAATGGCCGTCATTTCAGGGCCTTGTGAAGCATATGCCATGGCAACGGGTTTCGCAGTCCATCAGGGAGCTGAACAATGCCCCAAAAAGCAAAAGGCACACTCAAAAGAATGTGCCTTCAAGGAGAATCCCAATGGTACCGGAGAAGGGATTTGAACCCCCACGACCTTGCGGTCACTGCGACCTGAACGCAGCGCGTCTGCCAATTCCGCCACTCCGGCAGTATGTTTTCGTTGACCGGCCATCATCCATGAACCCTGTTCAGGAGGTTGGTGATGGTACCGGAGAAGGGATTTGAACCCCCACGACCTTGCGATCACTGCGACCTGAACGCAGCGCGTCTGCCAATTCCGCCACTCCGGCATCGAAAACAATGAACTTAACTTAATCTACGTTTCGCAGATTACAAACCGCCAGACCATCTTTTTTCATAAAATGCAATTCTCCAGGTAATCCCTCAGCGATTGGCAGGGAAAGACGGGCTCCTGCGCATCCGTTGACATTGCCATCGTGCATGTTCATTTCACAGCGTCGGCCAGCTGCTCGAAGCGGGCGATGGTGTGGCCGTAGAACTGCTTCCAGCCGGTGCAAAGCCGAGACTTGCCATGGACGCCGCGGTTCCGCGGACAGTCCCCCATGCACAGGGGAAGCCAGCGGCAGGAACGGCAGTCCTCATGGACAGGAGCCTTCTGGCGGCCGAAGTCCACATAGGCCCTTTGCTGCTGCAGCGTGCGGAAATCATGCTCCATGACATTTCCAAGACAGGATTCCGTAGACACATGGAAATCGCAGGGGTAGACGGAGCCGTCCTGCTCCACGACGAAATAGTGACGGCAATCCCCTCCCATGGCGCAAAGCGAGGGGATTCCAGTGGCCAGACGACTGAGGATGGAATCGAACAGGCGGATATGAATCTCTCCGCGACCATGGATGTACCAGACATCGAAGAGGCGGCAGAGGAAGTCGCCCCACTGCTCCGCCGAAATGGCCCATGGCAGACGGTTTCCATCGCAAGACATGTCAGCGCATTCAATGTATTGTTGATGATGAAGGCCCAGTTCGCCAAAATGATGGAAAAGGGTCTCCGGCTCCTGGACATTGGCGGCGGAGACCACGGTCAAAACGTTGACCATGACCTGATGACGCAGGAGAGCCTTCACCCCAGCCAGAACCTGGGCGTGGCTGCCGCCTCCCGCCTCGGTCCGTCGGTACTGATCATGGAACGGCTCCGGCCCATCCAGGCTGACGCCCACCAAAAACCGCTTTTGCGCAAGCAGCTCCGCCCACTGGTCATCGATAAGCAACCCATTGGTTTGCAAGGAGTTGACTACATTCGAACTGACTGGGAAAAGCTGCCGTTGGAGACGGCAAACGGCCTCGAAGAAGTCCAGACCGGCCAAAGTGGGTTCGCCGCCCTGCCAGTCCATGCGGTGACAGGGCATTTTAGAGGCGGCAAAGCGCCGCAGCATGGCCTCCAGAACCGGAAGGTCCATCCGACGGGAGGCCTGGCCGAAGACGGCGCTTCGGGAAAGATAGAAGCAATAGCGGCAACGCAGATTGCAATGCCACGAAACCGGCTTGACAAGCAAAGAGAAGCCAGACTTCATTTGAATTGAGACACAGGGACTTCCAGACTCAATGCAATGAGCTTGTCCACCAATTCATCATAGCTGAGGCCGGAGAGCTGCATGAGGCGGGGGAACATGCTGATGCGAGTGAAGCCAGGGATGGTGTTCAGCTCGTTGAGGACCCAGGTCCCGCCAGGCTGCAGGAAGAAATCCACGCGGGCCATGCCGCGGCAGCCGAGGATGCGGAAGGCATCCACCGCCAGCTTCTGCACGGCGGCGGTCTCGTCTTCGGTCAAAGGGGCGGGAGCGCACAGGGTGGCGCCGTCTTCGTCTATGTATTTGGCCTCGTACGAGTAGAAATCCCGCTTGGGGATGATTTCTCCGGGCACGGCGGCAAAGGGGTTCAGGTTGCCCAGGACGGCGCATTCAATTTCCCGCCCCACGATGCGCCGTTCCACCAACACCTTGCTGTCGTATCGGAAGGCCTCTTCAATGGCGGCCTGCAGCTCCTCCAAACTGCCCGCCTTGGAGACGCCTACGGAAGATCCTGCACGAGAAGGCTTTACAAAAATAGGAAGCCCGTATTCATCAATCAGCTGCTGCAAATTGGGCAATGGCCGTGTGCGGTGCAGAACCTGGCCGGGGGCCACGCGGATGCCCTGGCAGGCGAGAAGCTGTTTGGCGATGTCCTTGTCCATGCAGGCGGCGGAGCTGAACATGTCACAGCCGACGCAGGGGCTGTTCAAAATCTGGCAAAGCCCCTGCATGGCACCGTCTTCGCCATTGGCGCCGTGCATGACCGGAAAGATGACATCAAAGGGATGGGTCTTTCCACTTTGAAGCTCCATCAGATAATTGCCTTTTGCCGAATGGACGGGAAACACATCCAACCCATTGGGGTTCAATGAGATGGCACTTGGGTCACCGCTGTTCAGACAGAAGTCGCCATCGGGATACAGTCGCCACAGCCCATCCTTGTCCACGCCCACGATCATGGGGGTGTAATGGCTGCGGTTGATGGCCGAAAAGACGTTGATGGCGGAGAGGAGAGACACCTCATGTTCCGTGGACTGGCCACCGCACAAGATGCAGACAATGGGAAGGGACATGGCAGACTCCGGGGGTTAGGGCGCCGCGGAAGGCCTGGCGGATGAGAGCCAAGGACGGCGCAATGGACATGGAGATGGATTGGAAACCGTGATTTTCAGACACAGAAGATGCTCTTGAGGTTCCTTTGGCGAAAGGGTCCCCAACGGAACCCGGAAGGACTCCGGATTTTCCGAAGTCTTTCCCCCGCAAGGTTTTCCGTCTAACCAAACTTGGCAGGACGCCGAGACATCATGAAAATTGAGGAAAAGTGGCGCGGGGTCGGCCAGCTCCGGCGGCGGAAGAAAAACCTGCACCAGCCAGAGCGTTTCCGGAGGTTCCAAATTCAAGTGACTGAACAGCACTGGCTTAACCCGATTGTCCTCCCGCCATTGGTCCAAGGTTCTGGCGGCAAGCTCGGAATTGAGGTCATCGTGTGTTCGAAGGCACAGCCAGCTGTCTGCCACGGGACGCAGGGCGGTGGCCTGCTCAAAGAGGAGACTCCATTGGATGCCAGCCGGATCCGGCTGGGGGCTTTCCCGCTCCCATGCGTCCATGACGGGAAGGAAGGGGTCAAGAGCCTGGCTGGCATGTTGGCGACAGGCATGGAGCAGACGGCTGGAGCGGATGCTTTGCCGCATGGCCGTCGGCGTGCTGTCCATATCCTTTTGGCCGGCGACAGCCTGGGTGAGCCGCATCATGCACTGATGTTGTAACATCCTTATTTCCAATTGTTTACGAATTTGCTCCGAGGCATTTGCCTTAAGTGCCTCCGTCAGAGCAACATCCAAAAAGATGCCGGATTCGGCAAAATGCTCCTCCGTGATTTTCCCAAACAGCGTGGCATGCTCCAAATCATTCTCCAGCAGGGCATTAGCCAATTTTCTCCAATAGGCCAGATAGTCAGCCAACGGTTTGGCGATCGCCACAGGCAACGCCTCATGATCGGCTGGCGGTTCCGCCGCTGGCTCCCCACCCTCCGGCTGAATGGTCACCGGCAATGGCAGGACGATGCGTCCTCCCGCTGTTTCAGGAAAGGCGACGGCAACGGACAACGCAGGCTTGGCGTCATTGCAAGTCATTGTCCTGCAACCCATTACAACTTCAAGGCAGGCCACGGCCAGCCCCATGATGACGGCAATCGAAACGATGTGTCGTGTCCTGTCGCCCCTTGGGTAGGCGTCATGGGATAGCCGCCATTGAGGGCCGGCGCCGTTCTGTCCGCATGTTGAGTTCACGTTAGCCATTCCGTTATCCATCGTGGATGCGACCTCCCTACCGCCATGGCGTGGGCAGAATCGTGAATCGCATTATATTGGACTCCAATGACTTCTGCCCATCGATAGTGCATTCCATCATCCAGTCGCCGCATTCCAGTCCCTCCGTGAAAAGAATCATTTCCACCGCTCCGACAGGAAGCGGCTGCGCTGGAAGAGCGATTTCACGGCCCGTGGCGGGGTGGCGGAGAACAGCGCGGAAGGCCAGCGCCGTCGCGCTGCCGGGCCGCGCCTCCATGTCAAAGCGGATGGACTGCCCGCTGGTGAAAAGGCGCGCAATGTTCGGCTGGACAAGCAGAGAGGGAGGGACGTCCACGACGGCGGCACCGTCGTCGGTGAACACGAGGCGGCCCCATTTGTCGGATTCATGAAAACTCGTGGCAAGGCGGGCCCAGCTCATGGGAGCCTCCTTTTCCGTGCGGTTCGTGTGCATTTCACGGCCGACATTGAACTCCCAGACGGTTCCCCCCATCGGTTGACGGTTCAGCCCGAAGTATTTCCATGGAATCAGCAGCTTGTTGACGGTGCCGCCTGACGCATTGAAGGGCCATTTGACATAGCTCTGGATGTCCTTCGCGGGAATGACGACGCCTGTGTTCAGGAAGACTTTGGCGCCGGCGGAGTTGTACATCAGGTGGCAGGCTTTGCCTTCCGGCAGATTGAAGAAGAATTCCCAGCTGTCGTCCTGCCACATGTCGCCGTCATCGTCCTTGCGTTCATAGCGGTAGGGCGACTGCGGCATCGCATGGTTGGCGGCGGTGCTGATGGCAAGGCCCTCCGGAAGGCTGGCCAGCCGCGCGACGGAGTAGCTCGGCGCGTTTTTGCTTCGGAACTCGTCTTCGCTGCTGCAGAAGGCACGGAGCTGCGCCTCGTATTCCGTCAGGTGGGTCAGCGGCCCGATGAGGTCGCCCCAGAACGGCTCCGTGGCGGCGGCCTCCTGCGTGATGGTTCCCTCCCGCTGGTTCTGAAGCTTCAGGACATAGTCGTTGTTGGGCAGCGCGGGCCGACTGGCCGGCTGCAGATGGATGGACGGCTGGCCAGCCGCAGCGGCGGCGGGAGCCGCCTCGCCCCTCGTCTTCAGCAAGGCGTCAATGGCGTTGAACACATGCCAGCGGCGCGCGTTCAGATTGGCGTCTGAAAAGAGGAAGGACTCATTTTGGGCGGTCGTGTGGTTGACGGAAAGATCACCGCTGACGTCCCGCAGCGCCGCCGCCGCCATCGCGGCCGACTTGGCATCCCCTTTGACGGCGGCTTCCTCCGCAAGCTGTTTCAGGTAGAGGCAGGCGGCATAGTCCACGCCGCCTTCATGCATTTTCTCCATGGTCAGCGAGGTGACGACCCCCGCTTCGGAGAGGCGGCTGTACTGCCACTGATAGTTGTCGGCGTCCCACAAATCAGCCCACTGATGATGACCGAGAGAACCGAGGCGGATTTGCACGAAGCCATTGGTGAAGCGCGTGCCGCTGTAGTTGAAGGAATAGACCTCCGCGCCGTCCCGCGCGGCGAGCGCCAGCGATTCATCCGTCCAGCTGTTGTACTGACGATGGCGGACGCCGTCCCTCAGGGCGTATTCCGTGGCGGTGGTGCGGCCCCAGCCGATGCCGTTGTCAATGACCAGGGCCTTTTCGGGGCAGACGCCCATGATGACGGGCATGAAGCTTTCATAGTTGTTGACCTTCAGCGGGAACTGATTTCCAAGTTCCTCATCCGCAAAGACAAGGAGCCTTGGCCACTGCTCCGTCTCCGCCTGTTTCAGAAGTAGCCGCAGCGCCTCCGCGTAGAGCTCCTTCGCCTTTTCCGAATAGGGATTCTTGTCATCGGGCTTCTCGTTGGCCATGGTGATGCCGATGTCCCCCTGCGGCGCCTGGCCGCCCAGTTCCTTCAGACGGATGGCGACGGCATTGCACCAATAGCCCACATCTCGCATGTCATAGGTGATGAGAGCGTTGGGGAGTCCGGCGGCCTTCATCGCCTGGGCGATGGCGGCGGCGTCCTCAAAATAGCCTGTGACCTTTCCATTGACAAAGCGGAGGTCCGGACGATTGTCGTAGAGGGAGACGGAATTGAAGCGGCGGGTTCTGTAGAAGCGGAAATAGCGGTTGAGGCTTTCACCTTTGGCGAAGTCCTTCTGGTTGCAGTTCCATGCGGAGCCCTCGCGGTAGAGGTTGCCGCACAGATAGAAGCCGAAGACGCCGACGTCGGGAAGAGTGAAGTCCGCCACGCGCAGTGCCAGATCGAGGGTGGCCGTCTGGCCGTCGGCCGTCACCGTGAGGGTGCCGTGATAGAGCCCGCCGCGGGCATCCTTCGGCACCTGCACCATCGTGACAATGCCCATCATGTCGCCTGCTTTTATATCTTCAAGTTCCGGATTCCAAAGGAGTTGCGCATATTGAAAACGCGGTGTGCTCCCATAGGGGGCAATCTGGAGGAAATGGACGTTCGACGCGGCGATGCGGCTGCCGTCGTTTGCGGAAAGCTCTGAGGCGGAGAGCGTTGCACGGGGAAGGTCGCGGCTGAAGAAGATGCCGAGGCAGCCTGTCGTGTATTCGCCGCGGGCGGTGATCAGCTCCATGCATGGCTCAAGCTGCGGCTGCCGCCAGACGAAGGCCTTCCGCCAGTTGCAGTTCATGTCGATGGCCGTCAGACGAAAGCCCCGGCTCTCCTCCTCTTGGGTCAACGGCGTGTAGGGAAAAGCCTGCGCCGCGTTCCACGTCATGCGCTCTTTGGGAAGGCCCTTCGCCTGCGTGTCCAGCACGTTCCAGACATCACCGGAGTCTAGGAGCGATGAAAACAGAGGAAGAGCCGTCAGCAGGAGGCCGATGACCACTCTTGCACAAAACCACGGAAACTTCATTCTTTATATCCTATTACATATATGCGACGCCTCTCGACCGAAGCGCCAACGAGAGCCGATGACCCGATGGTCACAGAATAATATAGCATCCTCCCGCCGTTTCCATATGCATGCATCGCATTTTTCATGGGAAAAAATGTTGAAATTGGCTAACAATATGGAGTTGTGCAGTTGACATGGAGGTATCGGCATTGTATAGTTGACTCTGTTCCGTCTCGCGTGAGGCGGCGAATAACAACCTGAGCTTGACAGGAGACATGACCATGGCAGCAAAATTCGAGCTGAAAGTGACCGCAAACAACAAGTACCTGTTCAATCTGAAGGCTGGAAATGGAGAAATCATCCTCACCAGCCAGCAGTACAAGGCGATTGCCTATGCAAAACGCGGCATCGCTTCCGTCAAGAAGAACGCGTTGGAGGACAAGCGCTTTGAAGTCCGCGAAGACGCCAAAGGCAAGCAGTACTTCGTGCTGAAAGCCGCCAATGCCCAGGTCATCGGCAAGAGCGAAACCTATCCGACGAAGGCCGCTTTGGAAAAGGGCATCGCCTCTGTCAAGAAGAATGCTCCGGAAGCCCCCATCGTTGAGGCGTAAGGTCTGAACGAAACAGCCGACTACGGGAAGCGAAAGGGGTCTATGGCCTTTTTCGCTTCCTTTTTTGTCTCTGGCCATCGTGTATGCAGAATTCCATGACCTGCAACTTTGTTTATGTAAGTATTTGCAATATATATACTTAGATATATTTCTGTTATTCAGAATAAACCTATTCACAAAAGCTTTATTCCATGCCCTCCGGAAGGGCAGGCCGGACCTTCAGCTTGCGCTCATGGTCGATGGACACCGTTCCTGCAGGCACCCCGCGAGGTTTGGAGACATGGCGGACTTGGGTGCAGGACACGGGACAAATTCCTCCAGAGCGCGCCTTGCTGTGCCATGCGGCGATGGCCGCCGCCCGCATCAGAAGCTCCTTGCTCGGCTCACATCCCTCCGGCCCCTGCAGGACCACATGACTGCCGGGCATTCCATGGACATGAAACCAAAAGTCAGCGGGACGAGCCGTCTGCAGGGACAGGATGTCATTGTCTTCATCCGTCTTTCCCGCCAACGCGATCCATCCGTCCCCCAAATCGTAACGCCAGCAGCGGGGCTCCGGAGCCGTTCTTTCTTTCATGGCCAATTCTCCTTTATGAAACATGTCCTCCACCCTCCTGTCATTCCAGCCATTCTACAAGTATAACAACTGGTTGGCCTCACATGGGGTGGAGTTCTGAATAGTTACATTTTTCGTTCGTTTTCGTGTCCCTCGGCCTGAATGCTACGGTTACCTCAGATGTTGCCTTCCAGGCGAATAAGGCAGTTATTCGATAATAATATTTGATTTCAAAGCGCCGTTCGCGTCAAGCGACGACCACTTCAATGAATTGATGACCTGTTTTCCGAGCGTGAATTGGACCATGTCTTTTGAACCATCCTTGAACAGGATTTCGAAGTTGTTGTCACCCAATGAGTTGATCTGCTTGACAGGCAGTTCTTCGCCTTTCTTGACAGGATACAACAGATATGGTTCGGCGAAGGTTCCTTTCGCCTTGCGGACAAAGGTCGGTGTCGCGACAGGGCGGCATGTGTAACCGCCTGCGGGAATCCAGCCTTGTACTTCCGGTTTCTCCTGCCCGCAGAGGTTCTGCGCATCCAACCCGTTGGGATTCAACGGCGCGATGAGCAAGTTGGCAGTATTTTCATCGGCGCTGATGTAGCCATTGAAGGCGTCCAGTTTCAGCGTCTGGTCTGTGTTGAAATGGAACCATGACGTGTATTCATGTTCCTTTTCATCTTCCGGCGACATGACATCGAACATCAGCCAGTAGTTCGGCTTGATGAACAGGATGGCGC